>Ga0247831_1000087_pt1 | contig 185883 bp, 180 predicted proteins | sample LaCruzMarch2015__9_FD_192406 | JGI IMG/M metagenome (GOLD analysis project Ga0247831, IMG submission 192406) | Freshwater microbial communities from meromictic Lake La Cruz, Castile-La Mancha, Spain - LaCruzMarch2015_1m | ecosystem: Environmental > Aquatic > Freshwater > Lake | place: Spain... | reverse complement strand
AGCTACCGGCTCAAGGAGGCCGCCGCACGCATCGCCATTACCCCCGTGTCGTCATAATCCGGGCGTCCTGCCTGGGGGAATTTGGGGTGGCCACGGGTGGGGGAATTTGACATGGCCATCAGGGGTCAGGATCATCTACCTTGCTCGAAACGAAGCTGGCGAGGTCTATCTGCTCACTCTGTATGCCAAGTCCGAGTCAGAGAATATCTCCCTCAGCACACTCAAGGAGATTCGTCGTGCCCTCGAAATCTAAGAAGCTCAGTCCCTCTGAGATCGCTGCGTTTGAAGCGAAGCGAGACATTGGTTCGGAGATCCTCCAGTCCCGTCAAAGACATGAAGGCTGGCAAAGGCAAGGTTGTGGTCTCCTCGGCTACAGAAGCACGAGAGGCCACAGGCCTGTCACAGTCCCAGTTCGCCAACTTGCTGGGAGTGTCCGTTCGCACACTCCAAGGCTGGGAGCAAGGACGAAAGCAGCCAAGCGGCGCAGCGCGCACCCTCCTTGCAATAGCTCGCACCAATCCGAAGGCGGTTCTGGCAGTCTCAGCGCAGTGAGGCTGAACCCCTCGCTCAAGCTGAGGCCCAACGGCGTGCCGCCAGGCCCGCGATGCCGTGCTGTTCATCATCGGCATCGCGGGCCTGGCGGCACGCCGTCGGTGCCAGCTTAGCTCGAACGTTATGCAGCGAAGCTGACCGTCGCTTGCACTCGATCGGTTCGATGTGTAGACTTCCACACAAGGAGTGCAACATGGCAACCAATCTCGCGTTAGATCCGTCCCTGCTTGATCGCGTCGTCGCTGTGAGCGGAGAGTCGACAAAGAAGGCGGCGGTGACGCTTGCCCTGCAGGAGTTCATCGCCAGGCGCGAGCAGCGGCGTGTCTCCGAACTATTCGGAAAGCTGGAATGGGATTCCTCCTACGATTACAAGGCAGAGCGCTCGAGATCATGACGCTTCTGGTGGACACCAGCGTCTGGTCATTGGCGTTGCGCCGTGACGGCACCCATGATGCCAAGGAAGTCCTTGCCTTGCGCGAAGCGCTAACGGGAGCAGATTCGGTCGTAACGACGGGCTTGGTTCTTCAGGAACTTTTGCAGGGGTTCAATGGCCCGAAGGCGAAGGAAGCAATCATCGAGCGTTTCGGTGCACTACCATTGATTCAGCCGGATCGCCAAGACCATGTCGCGGCTGCTGAGGTTCGAAACGCCTGTCGCAGGGGATGTGTGCAAATTGGCACTATTGACGCGCTCTTGATTCAGCTATGCGGGCGATATGAGATGACGCTGCTGTCGTCAGACAAAGACTTTGCAAATGCATCCCGTCATGTTCCCTTCAGGCTGTGGGGGGGCGCGTGAGTCGCTGCATAACAGGTCATTCCATTGGATCGCCTTCGGCGCCCAATGAATTCTGGCGTTAGAGCCTGCTGGCTGTAGGCAGTGCTACTATTTCTTCCATGAAAGCCGAAACGATCCGCCGAGAAGCCCTATCGCTGTCCGTTCAAGAGCGCGCGGAATTAGCCGAACAACTTCTCTCTAGCCTCGATGCTCTCTCGGAGATCGAGATTGAGCAACTTTGGTTGCAGGAGGCGGCGCGACGTGCCGCAGAAATGGACCGGGGGTTGACGAAGCGCGTCGCAGCGGACGAAGTACGCCGTCAGGCGCAAGCTTTGCTCAAGTGAGCTACTTCTTCAACGAGGCGGCTCGGACAGAACACCTTGAGCACGTCGCCTACTACGAAGAACAACGACGGGGACTCGGCGCGCGGTACCTCGCTGCCTTCGAAGCTGCAATGGTCAAGGTCTGTGAGAACCCGGAGCGGTATAGTGCCGAGCTTGCTCCCGGCATTCGGCGCTATCGAGTGCCGGGCTTTCCGTACAACATTCTCTATCGCCTCTCGGGCAGTGACGTCGAGGTTCTTGTGGTTGCACCTCATCGTCGGCGCCCGGGCTATTGGCTTGGCCGGCTCTAACTGGTCATTCGATCGGAGCGCCTGCGGCCGGAGCGTGTCAATGACTTTGCCGCGCATCCACATCATGCAGCAGTGGTTCACCTTGAGTGACCCGGCCATGGAGGAGGCCCTGCACGACATGCCCCTGTTTGGCGAGTTCGCGCGTCTGGGGTGGGGGCAGCGGTTGCCCGACGAGAGCACGATCCTGCGGTTTCGCCACCTGCCGGAGGAACACAAGCTGGCCGAGCAGATCCTGGCCAGCGTCAACGACGTGCTCCTGGCCGAAGGCCTGCTGCTCGAGGCAGGCACGGTGGTTGATGCCAGGTTGATCGGCGCTCCCAGCTCGACCAAGAACCAGAGCGGCGAGCGAGACCCGCAGATGCATCAAAGCAAGAAGGGGAAGCAGTGGTACTTCGGCATGAAGGCGCACATTGGCGTGGATACGGATTCTCGGCTGGTGCACACGGTGCGCGGTACGGCGGGCTGGCAAAGAACACGGCGCAGTTCAAGACGCTGTTCGGGCTGTCCAACCTGTGGCAAGCCCGCAAAAAGTTGCTGGCACTGTATGGACAAGCCCGTCCGAAAAAGATGAAGATGGCCTGAAATGGACGTAAACAGGCCCATGAGAGACGGGAAAAGCGCTCGAGAACGAGCGCAATTCGTCAATTCGACTCCAACTCTGGATTCCTCGGCGCTATCCATGCTGGGTGCCATTTGTTCAGACCAGCCTTAGGCTTCGCAATCACCACCAGCTCTTCTCTGTCGTTGCAATGACCACCAAGCACTACGAAGGCGGCTGCATCTGTGGCTCCATCCGATTTCGCATAACCGGCGCGCCGGCGAAGCCCCACACTTGTTCATGCGAAAGCTGCCGCAAGCACTCTGGTTCTCTCACGCTTACGTGGGTCGAGTTCCCCGCGCAGAGCGTTGAGTGGGTCGGTCCCGGCGGCAAGCCTTCAACTTGGCGCTCTTCTTCATGCTCCAGCCGTGCGTTCTGCAGTTCTTGCGGCAGCACCATTGGCGCGATCGACGACGAGCCAACCGTCGCTATTGCCACAGGTGCCCTCGACAAGCCGCATCTGAAGGAATTCGCGCCAAGGTATCACTCATACGTTTCTCGTCGCCCAAGGTGGTGGCACCTGCACTCAGACCACGAGTCCAGCGGTAAAGCATGAGAGCGGCTGGTACACATCCGATTTCGTCGGCCCTGCCAGACACGGCGACGCATCTCCCCTTGGTCAACCTGACCGGTTACGGCAGGCGCTGCAAGCTCGGTCCGCGGTATTCGCAGCATCGCCGCGTACCGGGCTTGCATCGCCTGCCCACGCGGGCAGGTCACCTCGAACGTTAGGTTGCACACAGAATGCCTCTTTCGCGCTTTACCTTTATCGTCAAGGCACCCGGCTACTCGCCGGACGTTCACCGCAGCACGCTCGCGTCGGAGCATTTCACAACCGTGATCGTTGGCGTGGCCAACCTGGAGACCGCAGTACTTGTCGCCAGGGAGCATGCTCAATCCGGAACTCAGCTCATTGAACTATGTGGCGGCTTCACACAGGAAGAGGCGGGCCAAATTCGCCTTCAGATGCCATCGACACTCCCAGTCGGAGTGGTTTCCTACACCGCCGAACAAGAGGCCGAGCTGGCTCGACTGTTCGCCTGAACATGCTGCACCGCTCCAACCAGGCTTTCAAGTTGCCACTACCCGCAGCGCCACACCTTGCCGCGGAGTCGTTCGGTGCGGCCACTAGACGGCGCCCAAGGCACGAGAGTGATCGCATGAGCTCAAGGCAAAACAGCGAGAGCGCAGCCTGCCCCACCAGTCAAGCCGACCCGCTATGGCTGGCGGCTTGGCTCGACCGTCATGACCTGCCCCCTCCCAATCGTCCTCGCCCGCCCATCCACTCCCCCATGCCCGCGAGGATCCAGCGCCGTGCCAACAACGCCCTGGGTAGGTGCGTCCTGTCACTGCTCGCCCTGATGGAGACGGTGTTTGCCGACCACAAGAATTCGAACCCCGCATCGCCCGGCGCCGCCGCGCGGCTGGCGCTATTGTCGGCACCGCCGCCGGTCAGGCCGGCTTTCCAACCCAGACTCCCACGTTCACCGACCCATGACTGCAGACTCTCCCCACCCCCCCGCCGGCAACCCGTTCGCCGACCATGTCGGATTCACGCTGGAACCCGCGGAGCCCGGCCACAGCACCGGGCGGCTCAGGATCCGGCCTGAACATCTCAATCCCAACGGCGTCCTGCATGGAGCGGCGCTGTACGCGATGGCAGACACCGGCATGGGGGCCGCCGTGTTCCCGACGCTCGCGCCGGGCGAACTGTGCGCCACCATCGAGGTGAAGATGACCTATTTCAAGGCGATCGTGCGGGGCGAAGTGGTGTGCCGGACGGTCCTGGTCAACCGCGGCAAGCGCGTGGCCTACCTGGAGTCCAGCGCCTATGCCGGCGAGGTGCTGCTGGCCAAGGCCTCCGGCACCTACGCCATCTTCACGCCGTCGCGCACCGGCAGCTGACAGTTTCTTGCTTGCCTGCCCGCCGTGTTGTCGCGCCTGACGTTCGCCCGCATGCTGTCGATCGTCGGTCACCCCGCGCTGCTCATGCCGCTGGCCGTGGTGGGCTCGGCCGTCGCTCGTGGTGCGCCGGCGCCGGTGCTGCAGGCCGCAGCGCTGGCCAGCGCTGCAGTGGCCGTGGGCGTGGGCCTCTACAGCCTGCGCCAGGTGCGGGCTGGGCGCTGGCAGCACATGGATGCTTCGGTGCCGCGCGAGCGCAGCCAGCTCAACCTGTTCCTGGTGCTGTTGCTGTCGGGCATGGCGGTGCTTCTGGTGTGGACGGGCCAGCCCCCTGTGGTGGCGGCCGGACTGGCCGTCGGGGCCGGGGTCGTGGCCGTCGCCCATCTGTTTCGGCGCAGGCTCAAGCTGTCGCTGCACGCAGCTTTCGGCGTCTTCGCGGCCGCGCTGGCCTGGCCCGCAATGCTGGCCATGCTGGTGCTCATGCTGCTGGCCGCAGGGGTCGGCTGGTCGCGCCTGGCGTTGGGCCGGCACACGCGGGCGGAGGTGCTGCTCGGCCTGGCGCTGGGAGCCCTGGCCGGTATGGTTTTCCAGGGCTTGGCAGCCTAGGCGCCGCGCGTCAGAATCCGGGGTTCATGGTCACCCCCACGCGCTCCCGATGCGACACCGTCGATGCCGTTCCGGCTACGGCGTTTTTGCCGTTGCACGTCGCGCGGCGATGACGGGGCCCGCGGCATGTCGACAGCCCGCTGGCTGGCCGATGCAGTCCTGCTGCTGCACTTCGGGATCGTGCTGTTCGTGGTCGGGGGCCTTTTGCTGATCGTGGCGGGAAACCTGGCGGGATGGCGCTGGGTCAATGCCTGGTGGTTTCGCCTGCTGCATCTGGCAGCGATCGGTGTCGTGGTGGCGGAGGCCTGGCTGGGCATCGAGTGCCCGCTCACCACGCTCGAGTCCTGGCTGCGGGTGCAGGCCGGCGAGTCCGGGATGGAGCGCGGCTTCGTGGAGCACTGGGTCTCCAGGCTGCTGTTCTACCGCGCGCCGGCCCATGTGTTCACGCTTGCGTACACTCTGTTCGGCCTGCTGGTGGTTGCCGCCTGGTGGGCTTACCCGCCCACCAGGAGGAAACGTGCCCGGCATGATGGAACAAGCGCCCCCCGCACCTGAGCGGCCAGGCCCGATCGATGGGGCCGGGCTGCGGATCGTCCTGGACGATCTGCGCGGTCCGGAGATCCGGGCCCTGCTGGAAGAACACCTGCGCCACATGCACCAGCTCTCGCCCCCCGAGAGCGTGCATGCGCTGGACCTTGATGCATTGCGCCGGCCCGAGATCAGTTTCTGGACGGCATGGTCGGGCACCGTGCTGCTGGGTTGTGGCGCCCTGAAGCAGCTCTCGCCGTTCGAGGGTGAGATCAAGTCCATGCGCTCGGTCGAGGCCGCACGCGGGCAGGGTGTGGGCCGCAGGATGCTGGAGCACGTGATGACGGAGGCAGCCCGTCGGCGCTACACGCGGTTGTGGCTGGAGACCGGTCCCGGACCGGCATTCGAGCCGGCCCGCACCTTGTACAGGCGTGCCGGTTTCACGCTCTGCGGCCCCTTTGCCGATTACCGCGAAGATCCCTACAGCGTTTTCATGTGCCTGACGCTGGGGCCGTCCTGAGGCCTGCGATGCCTTCCCTCGACACCACCGTCGCGTTCTTCGGCCTTGCGTTGCTGCTGGGGTTCACCCCGGGGCCGGACAATCTTTTCGTATTGATGCAATCGGCAACCCATGGCCGCCGCGCCGGATTTCTGGTCGTGCTGGGCCTGTGCACCGGCCTGCTGGTGCACACGGCTGCGGTGGTGCTGGGCCTGGCGGCGGTGTTCGCGGCGTCCGCGACAGCGTTCCTGGCGCTCAAGTTTCTCGGGGCAGCCTACCTGGCCTGGCTGGCCTGGAATGCCTGGCACGCGCCCGGGGAAGACGGGCCGCATGCTGCCGCCGGCGAGCAGCCTCCGCTGGCGGCCGGGAGGCTGTTCCTGCGCGGCATCCTGATGAACATCACCAACCCGAAGGTGGTGCTGTTCTTTCTGGCGTTGCTGCCGCAGTTTGTCGAGCAGCGGCGTGGTGCCGTGGCGCTGCAACTGGTCTGGCTCGGGCTGGTCTTCATCGTCGCGACGCTGGTGTCGTTCGGCTGCATCACGGTGCTCGCCGCGCGCATTGGACATTGGCTGCGCGCCTGCGCGCCCGCCCGGCGCATGCAGAACCGTCTGGCGGCGGCGGTGTTTGCCGGCCTGGCGGCACGGCTGGCCCTGGCGGAGCGCTGAGACGACATGGATGACCAGCCTGTTCCCTGCATGGTGCTGCCGTCGGCGGCGGTGCAGTTTTCGCAGAAGTTCATGGCCATTCGGCGGCCGGGCATCCTGCCGCTTGGCCTGTCGCTCCCGCTCAGCGCGCTGGATGCGCCAGTGGCTGGGCCTTGAGGCCAAGACGCGATGACCGTGCGCCCTGATCCATTGCCGGGACGGCCACTGCAGTGGCAGGTGCAGCACGGCCCCATCGCAGGTGCCATCGGGCGGGTCGTCGAGCTGCACGCACGCTACTACCAGGCGCTGGCAGGGTTCGGGCTGCCCTTTGAGGCCCGCGTTGCGCGAGAGATGTGCGACTTCTGTGAACGCTTCGACGACCGGCGCGACGCCATGTGGCTGGCGATGGACGGCGATGTCATCGAAGCAGCCCTCACCATCGATGGGCTACACGCTGCCGGGGAGGGGGCGCACCTGCGCTGGTTTATCGCTTCCGGGCGCGCGCGCGGTTCCGGGGTCGGGGGCGTGCTGATGCGCCAGGCGATGGATTTCTGCGATGCGCGGGGCTACCGCCGCACCTACCTGTGGACATTCGAGGGGCTCGACGCCGCACGCCGGCTCTACGAGCGCCACGGCTTCCAGCTGGTGCACCAGGCGCGCGGAACGCAGTGGGGCACCGAGGTCAACGAGCAGCGCTTCGAGCGCGTCCGTTGACAGGGATGCGTCAGAAGCACCAGCCGAGGCCTACCCCGACGGGCCGGGGATCCACCCTGAGGCTGCCCACCTTGGCGCCGAACGTGTTCACATGGGCCTTGATCTGCACTTTCTTGACACCGAAGGCGATATGCATGTTCTTGGCGGTCGCGATGTCCACGCCCGCCTGCAGGGCAAACCCGTAACTGTCGCCGCCCGGTCGGGGTCCGAGGGCGGCCACGACGGCGGGGGTGAAGGCCACGCTGGTGAAGCGCGTGTACCTCACGCCCGCACCCAGGTAGGCCTTGATCGCGCCCATGCCCGTGGTGTGGCATGGGAGCGTGAACGTCGGCCGAAGGTGCTTGAGCGAGCCGATCACCGCACCATCGGAGCGCAGGGTGTGCTTCTGTGGCACGGTGAGCACCAGCCCGGCGGAGCCGGTGTTGGCCGGGTTCAGGTTGACTGCCCAGACGAGGACCCTCAAAGGCCCTGCGGATGTTGCCGGGACACTACAGCTGGCTACACACTGCCAGCACACCCGCGAGTACCAGCACCAGGCCGGTACCCTCGCGCACACTCATGCGTTCCTTGAAGAACTGCCGTGACACCAGGTAGCTGAAGAACACCTCGACCAGGCCGAGGGTGCGCACATCCACCGCTGGCCGCAGCGCGGCGGCCGTCAACCAGCCGATCGAGGCCAGCGCACCCATCATGCCGGCCAGCAGCGAGGGGCGCCAGGCCTGGGCGATGGCCTGCATCGTGCCGGGCTGGCGCCACAGGATCCAGCCACCGAGCAGCAGGCTTTGCGCGGTCTGGGCCAGCAATACGTTCCAGGCGCCGATGATCCAGGGCGACATCGGTGCCAGCGCCAGTGCCGCGCCGCGGTAGCCGACCGCAGAGAGCGCAAAGCAGGCGCCCGAGGCCAGCCCGAACCAGGCGGCGTTGCCGTTCCAGGCTGCGGCACCGGGCGCCACCTTCCCTGGCAGCGACAGCAGCACCACCCCGACGGTGGCCACCACCATCGCGATGCCCGTGAGCAGGGTGGGCAGCTCCTGCAGGATCAGCGCGGCAAAGATGCCGACCTGCAGCACCTCGGTCTTGGAGAAGGTGACGCCGATGATGAAGTTGCGCTGCTTCATGGCCATGAGCAGGCAGGCCGTCGCCACGAGCTGCGCGCCGGCGCCCAGCGCCAGCCACCCTGCGTAGGCAGCGCTGACGGGCGGCAAGACCAGCGAGGTGCCGGTGATGCCGTGCACCAGCAGTAGCCAGCTGGCGGCGAACGGCAGCCCGTACAGAAACCGCACCAGGGTGGCCGCCAGCGTGCCCAGACCCGCCACCAGCGTGCGCTGGGTGGCATTGCGGATGGTCTGCGCAAACGCGGCCCAGATGACGATCGGGATCCAGGCCCATGCGGCCACGGCGGATGCTTGCATGCAATGGAATCCCGCGCCGGGGCAGGCGGCAGGTCAGTAGGTGCCAGGCTGCAGGATACCCCGGTCCACGGTGGCGATGTCGGTGTGCCCGCAGAAAGCCATCGTCACATCGAGCTCCTTGTGGATCACCTGCAGGGCCCGGGTCACGCCAGCCTCGCCCATCGCGCCCAGGCCATAGACCATGGCCCGGCCGATCATGGTGCCGCGCGCGCCCAGCGCCCAGGCCTTGAGCACGTCCTGGCCGGAGCGGATGCCACCGTCCATCCAGACTTCGGTCTGGCTGCCCACTTCGGCCACGATGGCGGGCAGTGCCGCGATGCTGGATGGCGCGCCATCGAGCTGGCGACCCCCGTGGTTGCTGACCACGATCGCGTCGGCGCCGGCGGCCACCGCCAGGCGGGCATCTTCGGGGTCCATGATGCCCTTGAGGATCAGCTTGCCGCCCCAGCGCTCCTTGACCCAGGCTACATCGGCCCAGGACAGACGCGGATCGAACTGCTCGGTGGTCCAGGCCGCCAGGGAACTCATGTCGCTCACGCCCTTGACATGCCCCACCAGGTTGCGGAAGGTGTGGCGCCGGGTACCGAGCATGCCCAGGCACCAGCGCGGCTTGGTGGCCAGGTTGATCATGTTGCGCAGGGTCGGCCGTGGCGGCGCGGTGAGGCCGTTCTTGATGTCCTTGTGGCGCTGGCCGATCACCTGCAGGTCGAGCGTCAGCACCAGTGCGCTGCACTTGGCCGCCCGGGTGCGCTCGATCATGCGCGCCATGGCTTCGCGGTCGCGCATCATGTAGAGCTGGAACCAGAACGGCGCGCTGGTGTTTTCGGCAATGTCCTCGATCGAGCAGATGCTCATCGTGGACAGGGTGAACGGGATGCCGAATTTCTCGGCGGCGCGGGCGGCATGGATCTCGCCGTCGGCATGTTGCATGCCGGTCAGGCCCACGGGCGCAATCGCCACCGGCATCTTGGCCGGGCAGCCCACCATGCGCGTGGCCGTGCTGCGGTTCTCCATGTTGACGGCGACGCGCTGGCGCAGCTTGATGCGCTGGAAGTCCTCGGAGTTGGCGCGGTAGGTGCCCTCGGTCCAGGAGCCGGAGTCGGCGTAGTCGTAGAACATGCGCGGAACGCGCTTTTCCGCAAGCACGCGGAGGTCTTCGATGTTGGTGATGACGGGCACTGCGGTCTCCTGTTGTTGCCAGAGATGGTAGCGGTAGCGCTCAGGGAGCGTCCACGCCGATCAGCTCCGCCAGGGCCGCAGTATCCATCGCACCCCCACGGCTGACGGTGGTGCCAGTGCGCGCATTGCGGGCGATGGTGAACGGCACAGACTCGATCCCCAGATTCTTGAACAGCCGCGTGTTGCTCTTGAGCGCATCCTCCATGGCCGGCGTGATGCTGGCGGATGCCGATATCCCGCCCTGGCCGGCCAGCATCGACTTCTCGTGTTCTGACATGCTCTGTACCGGGTCGGTGGCTGACAGCAGGGCCGCACCCTGGGTGGAACTGGCGGCATTCAGCAGGCCCACCGGGATCCACACGAACTTGGCCTTCTTGTGCAGGGGCACCGAGGCTTCCCAGAGCCTTGAGCAGTGCGGACACTGGGCGTCGAAGAACACGTAGACGGCGTTGGCGTTCATCATGGCGCCCGCCGTGAAACCTTTGGCTTCGGCGGACACGATCTCGACCGACGCGGTGCGCTTGGGCGCGGCTGCCGCCTCGGGCTCCGTCTTCGAGCAGGCGGCCAGTCCCAGGCTCAGGGCGAGCAGGCTGCCAAGGAGGAATCGGGCGCGGTTCATGTGGACAACCTTTGCTGATGGCGCTGGATCTGGGCGCGCACCTGGGCTGGCGCCGTGCCACCCAGGGTGTTGCGGGCGTTGAGGGAGCCGCGCAGGCCCAGGACCTCGTAGACATCCGGGCCGATCGCCGGATTGAACTTCTGCAAGGCCTCCAGTGGCAACTGCGACAGGTCCACGCCCTGGACAATCGCAGCCTTGACCGCATGGGCCACTGTCTCGTGAGCGTCGCGGAAGGGCAGGCCCTGCTTGGTCAGGTAGTCCGCGAGGTCGGTGGCGGTGGCGTAGCCCTTGAGCGCAGCGCGCTCCATGGCCTCGGGCCTCACGGTGATGCCACCCACCATCTCGGCAAAGATGCGCAGGGTGTCCTTCAGGGTGTCGACGGTGTCGAACAAGGGCTCCTTGTCCTCCTGGTTGTCCTTGTTGTAGGCCAGGGGCTGGCCCTTCATCAGGGTCAGCAGGCCCATCAGGTGGCCGATGACCCGGCCGGACTTGCCCCGCGCGAGTTCAGGCACGTCGGGGTTTTTCTTCTGCGGCATGATCGAACTGCCGGTGCAAAAGCGGTCCGCGATGTCGATGAAACCGAAGCTCTGGCTCATCCACAGCACCAGCTCTTCACTGAAGCGGCTGATGTGCACCATCGCCAGGCTGGCTGCGGCCGTGAACTCGATGGCAAAGTCGCGGTCACTCACGGCGTCGAGGCTGTTCTGGCAGACGCCCTCCATGCCCAGCGTGGCGGCCACCCGTTCGCGGTCCAGCGGGTAGCTGGTGCCGGCCAATGCGGCCGCGCCCAGTGGCAGCCGGTTGACGCGCCGACGCAGGTCCAGCATGCGCTCGGCGTCGCGCGCGAACATCTCCACATAGGCCAGCATGTGGTGGCCGAAACTCACCGGCTGGGCCACCTGCAAGTGCGTGAAGCCGGGCAGGATGACGTCGGCGTTCTTGTCGGCCAGTGTCACCAGGGCGGCTTGTAGGTCACGCAGCAGGCCGCCGATCAGGTCGATCTCGTCGCGCAGCCACAGGCGCACATCGGTGGCGACCTGGTCGTTGCGTGATCGGCCGGTGTGCAGGCGTTTGCCCGCGTCGCCCACCAACTGGGTGAGGCGCGCCTCGATGTTGAGGTGGACGTCTTCCAGGTCCAGCTTCCACTCGAAGCTGTCTTCGCTGATTTCCTGGCTGATGGCGGCCATGCCGCGCTGGATGGCAGCATGGTCGTCGACGCTGAGGATGCCCTGGTGGCACAGCATCTCGGCATGTGCCAGCGAACCGCGGATATCCTGCTGCCAGAGGCGCTTGTCGAAGAAAACGCTGGAGGTGTAGCGCTTGACGAGATCGCTCATCGGCTCTGAAAACAGGGCCGACCAGGCTTCGGATTTCTTGTCGAGTTGGTTCTGGGACATCGGGGGTTGCAGGTTGGGCCCGGGTGGCGGGCAAGGAGCTCGGGGGATCACCAATAATCGGGTCAACCCCGACACCGTGATGAAAGACACCGAAATTTTATCGACCTTCCAGGAACTGGAAGCCAGCACCGCTGCCCAGGGCCCACGCCGGGTGCTGGTGTTTGATGCCTGTCAGCTCGGGGTGGTGCTGCGTGCCGTGCTGTTTGTCGAGGCCGTGGGGGCCATCGGCGCGATGTTCGGCGCTGAGTCGCCGCTGGACTGGGTGCTTCGTCTGGCGGTGCTGACAGCCGCCACTCTGCCTGCCACCCTGGCCTGGCTGATCGTGGCCTGCACCCTCAAGCGCTGGCTGGGTCGCTGGCCGGAGCCGGTGCAGTTTGCCGCCGGGATGTTCCTGGGGGCCCTGGCGGGGCTGTATGGCTGCGGCATGCTGTTCCTGGCGGGACTGGCCGAGCAGCCGCCCTGGGCGGCGAGTGGCGCCGCCGGCGCAGCGCTCGCGGCGGCCCTGGTGGCCGCGCTGATGCTGCGGGCCCGCGGGCGGGCGCCTGCTGCCACTGCGGCACGCCTGAGTGAGTTGCAGTCGCGCATCCGGCCGCATTTCCTCTTCAACACCCTCAACAGCGCCATTGCGCTGGTCCGCGCCGAACCGGCCAAGGCGGAGTCCCTGCTGGAAGACCTCAGTGACCTGTTCCGGCATGCGCTGGTCGACCAGGGCGAGTCGGTCACCGTGGATGATGAGATTGCGCTGGCGCAGCGTTACCTGGCGATCGAGCAGGTACGTTTCGGCGAGCGGCTGCAGGTCGAGTGGTCGCTGGACCCGATGGCCGGCCAGGCCCGACTGCCGCCGCTTCTGCTGCAGCCGCTCGTCGAGAATGCCGTGCGCCATGGCGTCGAGCCCAGCGAGGCCGGAGCCACGGTACGCATCTCGACGCAACGCCGCGGGTCCGTCGTCCTGATCAAGGTCACCAACACCGTGCCCGCCGGTGCCGGCGCGCCTGGCCACGGTGTTGCGTTGGACAATGTGCGGGAGCGGCTGCGCCTGTTGCACGATGTGCAGGGGCAATTCCGCAGCGGACTGGTCGACGGTGTCTACCAGGTACGCATCGAACTACCGGCTTGACAGGGAGGGTCGCTGTCATGGTGCTCAGGGCCTTGATCGTGGATGACGAAGCGCTTGCGCGTGCGCGCCTGCGCACCCTGCTGGGCGAATGTCCGGCGCCGCAGGTGCAGGTCGACGGTGAGGCGTCGAACGCTGCGCAGGCCGTGGCATTGCTGGCGCAGCAGGCGTTCGACGTGGCCCTGCTCGACATCCATATGCCGGGCGCCGATGGAATGGCGCTGGCCCGCACCTTGCGCGGCATGCCTCAGCCGCCCGGCATCGTGTTCGTCACGGCCCATACCGAGCACGCTGTTCAGGCCTTTGAGCTCGAGGCGGTGGACTACCTCACCAAGCCGGTCCGGCTGTCCCGCCTGGCGCTGGCCCTGCAGAAGGTGGAGCGCGCGCTGCGCCTGCAGCAGCAAGAGTCCGGTGGCATGCAGGGCCAGGATTTCCTGACCATCCAGGACCGGGGGCGCACCGAACGGGTGCCCTTGCTGGAGGTGGCCTACCTGAAGGCGGAGCTGAAATATGTCACGGTGCGGACTGCCGCACGCAGCTACATCCTGGATGCCTCCCTGAGCGAACTCGAGGACCGCCACGGTCAGCATTTCCTGCGGATCCACCGCAATGCGCTGGTGGCCAGGCGCCTGGTGCGTGCCCTGGAGAAACACTATGACGACGAGGAAGGCGAGGGCTGGGCAGTGCGCCTGCAGGGCGTGGAGGAAGCACTCGTGGTGTCGCGCCGGCAACTCGCCGCCGTGCGTGAACTGCTCAGCCCGCCAGCCTGATGGCCCCCGCGTCAACCGGTATTGCGCAAACCTGCAGCGATGCCATTGATCGAGATGTGAATGCCGCGGCGGATACGCTCGTCGGCGTGCCCGGCGCGGTAACGCCGGATCAGCTCGACCTGCAGATGGTGCAGCGGGTCGATGTAGGGAAAGCGGTGGCGTATGGAGCGCTGCAGCGCGGCATTGTTGGCCAGCCGCTGCTTGTGTCCGGTGATCTGCGCCAGAGCGTCGGCCGTTCGGTGCCACTCTGACTCGATGGCGGACAGGATCTTCTTGCGCAGCCGGAGGTTGGTGACCAGCTCCGCGTAACGCGCGCCCAGGGCCAGGTCGCTCTTGGCCATCACCATGTCCATGTTGGACAGCAGCGTGCCGAAGAACGGCCACTGGCGGTGCATCTTCTGCAGCAGCGCCAGCCGCTCTTTGCGCGCCTTCGCATCGGGCGCCTGCAGGAATCCGTGCACGGCCGTACCGAACCCGTACCAGCCCGGCAAGGTGAGGCGGCACTGGCCCCAGCTGAAGCCCCAGGGGATGGCGCGCAGATCTTCGATCATCTGGGTCGCCTTGCGCGATGCCGGGCGGGAGCCGATATTGAGTTCGGCGATCTCGCGGATCGGCGTGGAGCCGAAGAAGTACTCGGTGAAGCCCGGTGTTTCGTAGACCAGCGCGCGGTAGCTGGCCATGCTGGAGTGCGACAGCAGGGCCGCGGTATCCAGAAACTCCTGCGTCGCCGGCTTGGTGGGCTGCAGCAGCGTGGCCTCCAGCGTGGCCGCCACCAGGGTTTCCAGATTGCGGCGACCGATCTCCGGGTTGGCGTATTTGGAGCCGATCACCTCGCCCTGTTCAGTCAGCCGGATCTGACCGCGGACCGTGCCTGGTGGTTGCGCCAGGATGGCCTGGTAGCTGGGACCGCCGCCGCGCCCTACGGTGCCGCCACGCCCGTGGAACATGCGCAGACGGATGCGGGTCGCGCCGGGGCCGCTGCGGGCCATGTCGTCGAACAGGTCGACCAGGGCGATCTCTGCCCGGTAAAGCTCCCAGTTGCTGGTGAAGATGCCACCGTCCTTGTTGCTGTCGGAGTAGCCCAGCATGATGTCCTGTTCACTTCCGCTTTGCTGCACCAGCGCCCGGATGCCGGGCAGGGCATAGAAGGCGCGCATGATTTCTGGCGCGTTGCGCAGGTCCTCGATGGTTTCGAACAACGGCACCACGATCAGCTGTGCCCGGGCTTCCTTGTCCAGGGTACCCTGCATGAGGCCCGCCTCCTTCTGCAACAGCAGCACCTCCAGCAGGTCGCTCACGGTCTCGGTATGGCTGATGATGTAGTGCCGGATGGACTGGTGGCCGTAGCGATCGACCATCGTGCGTGCGGTCTCGAAAATCTCGACCTCCGACTGCGTCAGGGCCGAATAGGCATGGTCGCGCACGCGCAGGGAACGGGCCTCGCCGAGCAGGCGCAGCAGCAGGCTGCACCGCGCATCTTCATCGAGTTCGCCGTAGGCGGGTTCGATGCGGGCTTCGGCCAGCAATTCGGCCACGACCGCCTCGTGCTTGTCCGAGCTTTGGCGCAGGTCCACGGTTGCGAGGTGAAAGCCGAATACCTCGACCGCGCGGACCAGCGGATGCAGCCGCTGTTCGGCCAGCGCTGCGCCATGGTGGCCGCGAAGCGACGCTTCGATGGTGCGCAGGTCGGCCGAGAATTCCTCGGCCCGGCGGTAGGGGTTTTGCGGGGCGACCGCGTGGCGGGCAGCGTCGCCGCCGGACAACTGCTTGAGAGTGGCTGCCAGCCGGGCGTAGACGCCAGTCAGCGCGCGCCGGTAAGGCTCGTCCTGCCGGTGCTCATTCGTGTCCGGCGAGCGTTCTGCCAGGGCGCGCATCTCCGGGGAGCAGTCGACCAGCATGGCCGACACCGAGAGTTCTCCGCCCAGCAGGTGCACTTCGGTGAGGTAGTGCCGCAGCGCCACCTCGGCCTGGCGCCGCAGCGCATACACCAGGGTCAGCGCGCTGACGTTCGGGTTGCCGTCCCGATCGCCACCGATCCACTGGCCCATGCGCAGGAAGCTGGCGATCGGGCCCTGGTCGAGTTCGCGCTCGAGCGTGGCGTAGACCTTCGGGATCTCGCGCAGGAAGGTCGCCTCGTAGTAGCTCAGCGCGTTCTCCACCTCGTCTGCCACGGTCAGCTTGGTGAAACGCAGCAGCCGCGTCTGCCACAACTGCATGACACGCGCGCGGATCTGTGCTTCGTTCGCAGCCAGTTCGCGCGGGGTCAGCGCATCCTTGCGGGTCGCCGCAGCCAGCGCGCGCATGCGGATGTCGTCGCGCGCCACCAGCAACTGGGCGATGCCACGTTCGGCATCCAGGATGCTCTTGCGCTGCACTTCGGTCGGATGGGCGGTGAGCACCGGCGAGACGAAACTCTCGGCCAGTGTCTGGACGATGGTGGCTGGCGCAATGCCTGCCCAGCGCAGGCGCGACAGGGCGACATCGATGCTGCCCTCCTGGGTGTCACCGGCGCGCTCGTGGACCGCACGCCTTCGGATGTGGTGCCGGTCCTCGGCGAGGTTGGCCAGGTGGCTGAAATAGGTGAAGGCGCGGATCACGCTGACCGTCTGGTCGCCGCTCAGGCTGGTGAGCAGTTTCTTGAGTGCGTGGTCGGCCTCCTGGTCGGCATGGCGACGAAAGGCCACCGAAAGCTTGCGGATCTGTTCGATCAGTTCGAAGGCGTCAGTGCCGTCCTGGTCGCGGATCACGTCGCCCAGGATGCGGCCCAGCAGGCGGATATCCTCCACAAGGGGGCGCTCGTTCTCGCGGGCGCGCTGCGCGGACTCGTTGCTGGCACTGGTGGTCATGGTTCTGGCCCCTGGCGGGGCGCTCCTGGGCGATGAACGCATGCTAGCATCAGCTTTCACCAGAACGATTACCAACAGGTTACCGCCGTGTCCTTGCTGCAGCCCACCTCCTCGCTCGTGATCGCAACGCGGGAAAGCCCGCTCGCCCTTTGGCAGGCGGAGCATGTCAAGGCGCTGCTGGAGCAGCGCGGCCACATGGTGCGCCTGCTGGGCATGACCACCAAGGGTGATCAGATCCTGGACCGTTCGCTGAGCAAGGTGGGCGGCAAGGGATTGTTCGTGAAGGAGCTTGAACTTGCACTGGAGGACGGCCGCGCCGATCTGGCGGTGCATTCGCTCAAGGATGTGCCGATGGAACTGCCCGAGGGTTTTGCACTGGCCTGTGTGATGGAGCGGGAGGATCCGCGAGACGCGCTGGTGTCCAACCACCATGCCAGCCTGGCCGATCTGCCCGAGGGCGCGGTCGTGGGCACCTCGAGCCTGCGCCGCGTGGTGCTGTTGCAGGATGCTTTTGCCCGTCTTGGGCGCAGCGATATCCGTATCGAGCCGCTGCGCGGCAATGTCAACACCCGCCTGCGCAAGCTCGATGATGGCGCCTACCATGCCATCGTGCTGGCTGCCGCAGGTCTGAAGCGGCTGGGTTTCGCGAGCCGCATCCGCGCTGCGTTCGATCCTTCCGAGATGCTGCCGGCTGCGGGGCAGGGTGCATTGGGCATCGAGATCCGGGCTGACCGCCCCGATGTGCTCAAGGCCCTTGAACCCCTGGCCCACAGGCCGACTTGGCTGGCAGTGAGTGCCGAGCGCGCGGTGAGCCTGGAGATGGGGGGCAGTTGCTCGATGCCGCTGGCCGCCCATGCGGTCTGGCGCGGGGATACCCTCCAGATGGAGGCAGCCTGGGGTGTCGTGAAAGACGCGCCCGCCGCGCAAGCTGCCAGGCCGCTGCTGCGCGTATCCGGCGCCGGCGCGCCGGTGGACCTGTTGCAGGCGCAGACGCTGGGCCGGAGCCTGGCTCTGCAGCTCTGCGCCGCTGGCGCGGTACGTTCCCAGGCCTAGTGCCCGATTCGGCTGCGCCAGGCCTTCGATGCCTATCGTCGTCACCCGTCCCGAACCCGAGTGCACGCAGTGGGTGCAGAGCCTGACTGGACGCGGGATGCAGGCCCTGGGGCTGCCACTGATGTGCATCGGACCGGTGCGTGATCCCACGGCAGTTCGACGGTGTTGGCACCACATGGTTCGGTTCGATGCGGTCATGGTCGTCAGCGGCGCGGCCGCCACTCATTTTTTCGCCCTGCGCCCTCCAGGTGCATCGATCCCCTCTGGAACGCGTTTCTGGGCGCCCGGCCCCGGCACCATGGCGGCCTTGTCGCGCCTGGGCGTGGCGCCAGAACGGGTGGATTCCCCAGACCCCGCCGGCGGCCAGTTTGATTCCGAGGCGTTATGGCGTGTGGTCGGGCCACAGGTGCGCCCTGGTTGGAATGTCCTGATCGTGCGCGGTGGTGATGACGGGGGGGGCGAGCCACTTGCGGTCCGCGTGGCCTCCGAGGGAAACGGCCGTGACTGGCTGGCCAGGACCCTCGCGCTTGCCGGCGCCCACGTGGAGTTCGTGATGGCCTACGAGCGCACCGGCCCCTCATGGAGCGAAGATCAGCGCGCGCTGGCACTGTCTGCTGCATCCGACGGTTCTGTCTGGTTGTTGACAAGTTCGCAGGCGATCGAGTACTTGTTGGCGCAGTTGCCGGGGCAGGGTTGGCAGAGGGCCACTGCAGTGGCCACCCATCCGCGCATTGCCCAGGCGGCCCGGGACGCCGGTTTCGGTGTTGTGTGGGAGTCACGTCCTCGTCTGGAGGACGTGGTCGCGTCGATAGAATCCAGGGCATGAACCCCGCTTCGCCCGAACCGAGTGTGACTGCCACCGGCGCAGGCAGCGGGGGGGCCGTGGCTGTGCAGGGGCAGCGCACCTCCGTAGTGTCATGGGTGGGTCTCGTGCTCGCGTTGCTGGCGCTGGTGGTGTCCGTGATGTTGTGGCAGCGTCTCGCTGTGACCCGTGAGCAGGTCGCCCGACAGATGGCAGAGTCTGCCCTGCAGGCGTCCGAGGCGCGCGGCGCTGCGCGCCAGGCCCAGGAGCTGGCACGCGATATTGCCGCCAGGCTGGCGGTATCCGAAGCCAAGCTCGGCGAGGTGGCCCTGCAGCGCAACCAGATCGAGGACCTGATCCAGAGCCTTTCGCGTTCGCGCGACGAAAACCTGGTGGTGGATATCGAGTCCGCGCTGCGGCTGGCGCAGCAGCAGGCCCAGCTGACCGGCAGTGTCGAACCCCTGGTGGCCGCGCTGAGGAGCGCCGAGCAGCGGGTGACGCGTGCTGCGCAGCCGCGTCTGGCGCTGTTGCAAAGGGCCATCGCCCGCGACATCAGCCGCATCAGCAATGCGACGGTATCCGACACCCCGGCGATGCTGGCACGCATCGACGAGCTGTTGCGCATGGCCGACGAACTGCCACTGGTCAATGCGGTTGCCGCAGTGAGCGCCAGTGGCTCGCTCAAGCGGGCCGACACCGAGTCCTGGCCGAGCTGGTGGGAGCGCGGGTTGCGCCTGGTGGGTGACGAGGCGCGAAATCTGCTGCGCGTGAGCCGCATCGAGCAGCCCGAGGCAGCCTTGCTGTCGCCCGAGCAGTCCTTCTTCGTGCGCGAAAACTACAAGCTGAAACTCCTCAATGCGCGCCTCGGACTGCTGGCCCGGCAGCTGGACTCGGCGCGGGCCGACATTGCGGCATCTTCGGCGACCCTCAACAAGTACTTCGACCCGGCTTCACGCAAGACGCAATCTGCAGCGACCCTCCTGCAGCAGGTTCAAAGCCAGATGCGCACCATGGAGCTGCCCCGCGTGGACGACACCCTGGCCGCGCTGACAACCGCTGCCGCGGGGCGCTGACATGCGTATCGCCCTCTGGCTGGTCGGCCTGTTCGCGGTGGCGGTGGCTGCTGCATTGTTTGCGGGCAACAACCCCGGTTCGATCACGGTGTTCTGGCCTCCTTACCGGGTGGACCTGTCCCTGAATCTCGTCCTGGTGCTGCTGCTGCTCGGATTTCTGACGCTGCATCTGGCCTGGCGCGCCTTGGCCGTGCTGCTCGCTCTGCCCCGCGAGGCCCGTTCATGGCGGCTGCGCCAGCGCGAACGCAGCATGCAGCAGGCACTGCTGGATGCCCTGTCCAACCTGGTCGCCGGAAGGTTCGTGCGCGCCAAGAAGGCTGCCGAGTCCGTGCTCGCCCAGGTTCGCGTGATCGAGGCCGACGGCGACTCGCTGGGTTATGCCTCGCGCCTGCAGGCGGTGTCACACCTGCTGGCCGCCGAGGCCGCGCACGCCTTGCAGGACCGACAGGCGCGCGAACATCACCGTCAGGCCGCGCTGGCGCGGGCTGGCGAGGGCGCGGTACCACCGGAAACACGCGAAGGCGTGCAGTTGCGTGCCGCACGCTGGGCGCTGGACGACCGGGATGCGACTGCCGCTCTGCAGATGCTCGATGAACTGGGCCAGGGCGCTGCCAGGCGCACGCTGGCACTGCGCATGCGCCTGAAAGCGGCGCGCATGGCACAGCGTACCCTGGCGGGCCTGGAGACTGCGCGTGTGCTGGCCAAGCACCGTGCGCTGTCCCCGGTCGCGGCAGAGGGTGTTCTGCGCGGACTCGCGATCGAACTGATCACCGGTGCCCATGACCCGGCCCAGTTGCAGAAGGCCTGGGCCGACCTGGATGCCTCCGAGCGGGGCATGACCGATGTCGCGCTCCACGCCGCAGAACGGCTGCACGCACTGGGCGGCGACCAGATCATGGGGCGCCAGTGGTTGTTGCCGGTCTGGGAGCGCATGGTCGCGCACGCCGACGCATTGAGTCCACAACAAGCCGTGCAAATGGTGCGTGTGCTGGAGCGGGGGTTTTCCGGCGCGACGGGTGCGCCGGACGGCGCCTGGCTGGCACGCATCGAGGCGGCGCAGATGCAGAACCCGGGGGATCCGGTGCTGCAATACCTGGCCGGAGTGACCTGCATGCGCCTGCAACTCTGGGGCAAGGCCAGCCAGTTGCTGACCCAGGCCTTGTCACGCATGCAGGATGCGGGCCTGCGCCGGGACGCCTGGCGCTTGCTGGCCGAACTGGCCGACCGCAATGGTGATATGGCAGCAGCAGCACAGGCCTGGCGCAACGCCGCTCAAGGCTGACACGTCGCCAGGCCATCGCCCCCCCACCGTTGCGGTGGCGCGCAGCATCAGGTCGCCGCAGGCCCGGTTTCCCGGGCCTGGCGCTCAGCCGTTCTTTTTCAAGCCTGGCTTGCCGGCTGCTCGAAAGGCAGGCTCAGGTTGCGCAGATCGCGCCGGGTCTCCACCAGCACCAAGGGGCCTTCATCGATCACCAGAGGCGCAGGGCGTTCCCGCGGCACATGGATCGGCTTGGGCTGGGCAGCGATGGACTGCTGGGCCACACGGATCTTCTCGGCATCGGAGTTGATCCACTCGAGCCCGCAGCTCTGCGCCATCTGTGCCAGATCCTGCAAAGGCAGCGTGTAGGACTCAACCTTGGGCAAGCCGGTGGCCTGCTTCGCGCCAGACGTGCTCGCCCCAGCGGCGACGGCCGCTACCACAGGATCAGCGGCGATTTCTGTCGGTGGCACGGGGGGCGCAGAAAAACCTTCCAGAGGCTGCTGCTGATTTCCGTCCGCGTTGCTGCGGGCAGATTCGCCATCGTTGTTGCGCGGCGGACGCTCCCCGCGTGGGCGGCGCTCGCGGGGCGGACGATCGCCACGCGGGCGATTTTCACGGATGTCTGCACCGTCGGCGGTCGGCTGTTGCGGCATGTTGTCTGCGGTCGCGGCGGCTTCGCCGGAGGCACCGCCCTCAGCCTGCACCTGATCAGGTACAGGCATCGCCACCGGCTCGCTCTGATCGGGGCGGGGCCGGCGGTCTGGTCGGCGTTCCCCACGTGCCTCGCGTGGCTCTCGTCCTTCCCGCGGCTCACGGCCCTCGCGTCCCTCGCGCGGTTCACGTGGCTCACGTGGCTCACGGGGTTCACGGGCTTCGCCATTGCGCTCGGATCGGGGCTCAGTCGGGCCATCTGCACGCTCCGGGCGCTGTGCGCGCTCGCCGTTCTCGGCGCCGCCGCGGCCGCGGCCACCGCGTTCGCCACTGCGCGGCGGACGCTCCGTACGAGCCTGCTCACCGCGCGCTGCGGCTTCGTCGGCCGCCATGCCCGTGGCGGTGGGGTCACCTGCCAATGGCAAGGCCTGTGCGTCGGAGCGTTCGCGGTGGCCCTGACCGCCGCGCTCGCTGCCTCTGCCACCGCGGCCGCCACGACCACCGCGGCTACGGCCTTCGCCACGCCCTTCCGTCCGGTTGTCGGGACGGGGTCCGTCGGAACGTCCCTCGGGCCTGCGGCCGTCCCTCGGGGGGCGTGCGTCGTCTCGCTTGGGTGCGTCAGCCGTCTTGGCCTGGACAGGCGTGGACAGCGGGGCGGGAGTCGGTGCCGGTGCTGGCGCACCAAACAGGTTCTTGATCCAGCCGAAGAACCCCTTCTCGGCCGGAGCAGCGACCGTGGGTGGAGGGGGCGGTGCGACGGGGGCTGCCTGCACGGGTGGTGGCGGCGGCGTCACAGCTTCCGGGCGGGGTGCGGCGACCGGCGCGGGCGCGTCGGGCAGCACACCCTTGATGACCGGAGTCTGCCGGTTGGTGGGTTCCTGGGAGCGGCGGGTCACCGAGGTGGCGTCTTCCATCTCGTCAGCCATCTTGTAGCTGGCTTCGATGTTGTCCAGGCGCGGGTCGTCGTGCTTGAGGCGCTCCAGCTTGTAGTTGGGGGTTTCGAGCGTCTTGTTGGGCACCATCAGCACGTTGATGCGCTGCTTGAGCTCGATCTTGGCGATCTCGGTGCGCTTCTCGTTGAGCAGGAACGACGCGACGTCGACGGGTACCTGGCACAGCACCGAGGCCGTGTTGTCCTTGAGAGACTCCTCCTGGATGATGCGCAGGATTTGCAGTGCAGAGCTTTCGGTGTCGCGGATATGGCCGGAGCCCCCGCAGCGCGGGCAGGGGATGGAGGCGCCTTCGCTGAGCGCCGGGCGCAGCCGCTGGCGGCTCATTTCCATGAGGCCGAACTTGCTGATCGAGCCGAACTGCACCCGGGCGCGGTCCTGGCGCAGGGCGTCGCGCAGGCGGTTCTCGACCTCCCTGCGATTGCGGCTTTCTTCCATGTCGATGAAATCGATCACGATCAGGCCGCCGAGGTCGCGCAGGCGCATCTGGCGCGCGACTTCGTCGGCGGCTTCCAGGTTGGTGCGGGTGGCGGTTTCCTCGATGTCTCCTCCGCGGATCGCACGCGCGGAGTTCACGTCGACCGAGACCAGCGCTTCGGTGTGGTCGATCACGATGGCGCCACCGCTGGGCAGTTGCACCGTGCGGGCATAGGCGGATTCGATCTGGTGTTCGATCTGGAAGCGGGAGAACAGCGGTGCGTCGTCGCGGTAGCGCTTGACCCGTGCGGCGTGCTCCGGCATCACATGGGCCATGAACTGCTGGGCCTGGTCATACACATCGTCGGTGTCGATCAGGATGTCGCCGATATCGTGGTTGAAGTAGTCTCGGATCGCACGGATCACGAGCGAGGATTCCTGGTAGATCAGGAATGCACCCTTGCCCTTGGACGCGCCGTCGATCGCGCCCCAGAGCTTGAGAAGGTAATTCAGGTCCCACTGCAGCTCGGGTGCCGAGCGACCGATCCCTGCCGTGCGGGCGATGATGCTCATGCCACTGGGGTATTCCAATTGGTCGAGCGCTTCCTTCAGTTCGGCACGGTCGTCGCCCTCGATGCGGCGCGATACCCCGCCGCCACGCGGGTTGTTGGGCATGAGCACGACATACCGGCCTGCCAGCGAGACGAAGGTGGTCAGCGCCGCGCCCTTGTTGCCGCGTTCTTCCTTCTCGACCTGCACCAGCAGTTCCTGGCCTTCGCGGATGGCATCCTGGATGCGGGCCTGGCTGGCCGACACACCCTGGGCGAAATAGCTGCGCGAAATCTCCTTGAAAGGCAGAAAACCGTGGCGGTCTTCACCGTAGTCGACAAAACAGGCTTCCAGCGAGGGCTCGACGCGGGTGACGACTGCCTTGTAGATGTTGCCCTTGCGCTGTTCGCGCCCTTCGATCTCGATTTCGTAGTCGAGCAGTTTCTGCCCGTCGACGATGGCCAGCCGGCGTTCTTCGGCCTGGGTGGCATTGATAAGCATCCGTTTCATGGGTGGCGTTCCTCTTCCTCGGCGGGGGCCATCGGCACGGCACCTGGGCCGCAGCGGATGATCCCCGGGTCTTTCGACCCGTTACATGCTCATGACGAGCAAACGATGCCTGGGCGGACGCTTTGAATCGATGGGAATTGCCGGTCGCCGATGGCTCACACAATGAGCCGCGGCGTTGGCGCGTGGACGGGGGCGAGGGGATGGGGTTGTGCCTGCGCGGTGCGTACGGGGGCCGCAGGGGCCCGTCGCAGGGACGCTGCCGGCACAACCGTGCCAGACAACCACACGAAAAGGCGCGGAAGCTGGGTCAGGAGGAGGCCGGTCAACACAAACATGTCGCTCAAATCCGCCTGCGAGTGGGTGACTGGCAGGCTTGGTATTCCATATCAATGATTCAAATCGTCGGCGTACCCGTTCGCCATGAACGCCACCGCAAACAGTGGGTCTGCGGTCTGCGCTCTGGTTTGCCGGAGGCATCGACCTGCCAGTGACACTGCCAGTTGAGCGTGGACTAAACTCCAGACAAATCAACCACTTGCAGCAAGTCGCTAGTGAAACTCATTATAGGGGCCAATCCGGCGGATGCGGTGTGCCGGGCCAAAACGCTTCTGGTGGACGAGGAGGATGCGGGGCAGCGGCTGGACAATTTCCTGATTCGCCACCTCAAGGGTGTGCCCAAGACCCATGTGTACCGCATCATCCGCAGTGGCGAGGTGCGCATCAACAAGGGCAGGGTGAGCGCGGATCGCCGGGTCGCGGCGGGCGATCAGGTGCGGCTGCCGCCGATGCGTACCTCCGAGCGCGCGCAGACCAAGGCGCTGGCCATGGCCGGCGATGCGCAGGACGCGCAGTCGCCGGCGCCTGCCCGTGAGTTTCCCGTGCTCTATGAAGATGAGCATGTTCTGGCAGTCGACAAGCCTGCCGGTGTGGCTGTGCATGGCGGCTCGGGCGTGAGTTTCGGCGTGATCGAGCAACTGCGCATGGCCCGGCCACAGGCCCGGTTTCTGGAACTGGTGCACCGGCTCGATCGGGAGACCAGTGGCATCTTGCTGGTGGCCAAGAAGCGCAGCGCCCTGAAGCACCTGCAGGACCAGTTTCGTGAACGCGAAACCGGTAAGACCTACCTCGCCCTGGTGGCGGGCAAGTGGCCCGCGCGCAGCAAGGTGCTCGACAAGTCCCTGCGGAAATACCTGTTGCCGGATGGCGAGCGCCGCGTCCAGGTGGTTCCCCGGGAACACCCGGATGCCATGCCCTCCTTGACCCTGGTCAAGGTGGCGCGGCAGAACGCTGCGTACAGCCTGCTGGAGGTGACGATCCGGACCGGTCGCACCCACCAGATCCGCGTGCATCTTGCGTCCGAGGGTCTGCCGATCATCGGTGATGAAAAGTATGGCGATTTCGAGCTGAACAAATCCTTGCAACGCGCCAGCAACCCGATACCCCTGCGCCGGATGTTTCTGCATGCCTGGCGGTTACAGTTCACGCACCCGCACAGTGGTGAACGGATTGCGCTGACCGCCGAACTGCCTTCCGACCTGACACTTTTCCTTGACCATGTCCAACTCGCGTCCGACTGATTTGCCTGCTTCCCCCCGCCCAAGGGGACGCCGGCGCGCGTTCGATCTGGTGGCTTTCGATTGGGATGGAACTCTCTTCGATTCGACGGCGATCATCACGCGATGCATCCAGGCCGCAGTGCATGACGTCGGTGGCACGGTGCCCTCCGATGCGGCAGCCTCGCATGTAATCGGCCTGGGGTTGCTCCAGGCATTGGCCCTGGCCGCGCCGGATGTCCCGCCGGACAAGTACCCTGAGCTGGGGGCGCGCTACCGCCACCACTACCTGGCCCGGCAGGATGCCATCAGTCTGTTCGACGGCGTGATCCCGATGCTGGCCGAACTCAAGGCTCAGCAGCAACTGCTGGCGGTCGCCACCGGAAAGAGCCGCAGGGGACTGGATGCCTGTCTGGCGGCCGTCGAGTTGCGAGGCTTGTTTGATGCGTCCCGTACCGCAGATGAGACGGCAGGCAAACCGCATCCGCGCATGCTGCATGAGTTGATGGCGGAACTGGGCGTCGAGGCGCCGCGTGTGCTCATGATCGGGGACACCACCCATGACCTGCAGATGGCGGTGAATGCCGGCTGTGCCAGCGTGGGGGTGAGTTATGGCGCCCACGCGCCAGATGCCTTCGGTGCACTGCAGCCCCGCTTCATCGCGCATTCGGTGCCCGAGCTGCATGCCTGGCTGATCGACAACGCCTGAGCGCCGTGATGTCCACCGCCCGCGCCCTGTGTGCTTCGGATGACTTGCGCGACGGTGGCACTGCCGTCGGGTTCGACGTGCTGTACCAGGGGCAGACCTGCCGTGCCTTTGCGATTCGTTACAACGGCCAGGCCCATGCCTACCTGAACCGCTGCACCCATGTTCCAATGGAGCTGGACTACCAGCCTGACCGCGTCTTTGACTCCACGGGTCATTGGCTGATCTGTGCCACCCATGGCGCCACCTACCGCCCGGACACCGGCCGATGCAGCGGTGGGCCCTGCAGGGGTGGCCTGGTCAAGATTGCCATGGAAGAGCATGACGGCGTCGTGCACTGGCATACTGCCCATAACCTTCAACCTATCGAGTTCTGACATGAACGACCCTTCGACACCTGAGCAGGCGTCATTGCCATCTGCCGCGCGCGGCACCGAGGCGCCCGGCTGGGAACGTGCCATGCTCGAGAAACTGGCGTTCGCTGCACTCCAGGAACAACGCACTGCCAGACGATGGCGCACTTTTGTCCGGCTCGCATGGCTGGTCTTCTTTGTCGGACTGGCCTGGGTCGCGCTCCATCGGGGAGACGCGGCGTCGGATGTATCCACGCCCCACACGGCCATGGTCGAGATCAGCGGGGAGATCTCCTCAGGCGGGGATGCTGGCGCCGAGGTGGTGCTCGGCGCGGTGCGCGCCGCATTCGAGGACCAGGGCGCGCAGGCCGTGGTGTTGCTGATCAATTCACCGGGCGGCAGTCCGGTGCAGGCCGGCATCATCAACGACGAGTTGCGTCGGCTCAAGGCCCAGTACAAGAAGCCGCTGTATGCCGTGGTAGAGGAAACCTGCGCCTCGGCCGCCTATTACATCGCCGTCTCCGCCGACCGCATCTTTGTCGACAAGGCCAGTGTCGTCGGCAGCATTGGCGTCTTGATGGATGGCTTCGGCTTTACCGGGCTCATGGACAAGCTCGGTATCGAGCGCCGGCTCATGACTGCGGGAGAGAACAAGGGCTTTCTGGATCCGTTCAGCCCGCAGAGCGAACGCCAGAGGGCGTTCACCCAGGCCATGCTGGATCAGATCCACCAGCAGTTCGTGAATGCCGTGAAGGTGGGCCGGGGCAAGCGCCTCAAGGAGGACGCGGATACCTTCAGCGGCCTTTTCTGGACCGGCCAGCAGGCCGTTGAACTGGGGCTGGCGGATCAGCTCGGCAGCATGGATTTCGTGGCCCGCGAGATCGTCAAGGCCGAGGACATCATCGACTACACCCGCCGCGAGAATGTGGCCGAGCGCCTGGTCAAGCGCTTCGGGGCCTCGGTCGGTGATGGCGCAATCAAGGCCCTGCGCTCGGCGTCGCTGATTCGCTGATTGCCGGGCGTCAGGGCCCGATCCCGAAGACGGCGGGCGTGTGGTTGTCCAGGCCGCCTTGCTGCGCGCGCCAGTGCGCAACAGTACTGCTGATGGTGCGCGCCTGTGGCGTCGTCAGCCCACTGCTCACTGCCAGGCGCGTAGTCGGTGCCAGCGTCTGCAGCAGGGTCTGCAGAAGAGCGGTGTTTCGGTAGGGGGTCTCGATGAACAGCTGGGTCTGGCCGGTCTTGCGGGCCAGTCCCTCCAGTTCCCGCAAGCGTTGAGCCCGCCCGGCCTGGTCGGACGGCAGGTAGCCGACGAATGCAAAACTCTGGCCGTTCAGGCCGCTGGCGGCAAGCGCGAGCATCAATGAAACCGGTCCCACCAGTGCGATCACCTCCAGCCCGAGGCGGTGAGCGGCTCGCACCACCGAGGACCCTGGGTCGGCGATGGCCGGCATGCCTGCTTCGCTCACGAGCCCCATGTCGTGCCCTGCACATGCCGCTGCCAGCAGCGGGGAGGCATCGAAGTTGCCGAGGTGATCGCCCTTCTTGTGTACTTCACGTGGCAGTTCCGTGATCTGCAAGGCCTGCACCGGCGTGCCGAGCGCATGGACAGTGTTCACCCGCGCGAGGTAGGCCCGCAGGGACTTGGCGTTTTCGCAGATCCAGTGGCTGATGTGCGCAGCGGTTTGCAGCGTGGCCTGTGGCAGCTGCTCTTGCAGCGCCGATGACTCCTTGAAGCCGAAATCCAGCGGTGCAGGCACCAGGAAAAGGCGCCCCTTGCCGTCCCCTGGAGGCATGCGGTCAGGGTCGTCTTTCACCACAGTTCTATGCCTGCTTCCCTGAGCAGCCTGCTGGTGCGGATCAGAGGCAGACCCACCAGGGCGGTCGGATCGTCACTCACGATGGATTCGAGCAGCGCGATCCCCAGGCCCTCGCTCTTGGCGCTGCCGGCGCAGTCGTAGGGCTGCTCTGCGCGCAGGTAGGACTCGATGTCGTGGTCGCTAAGGGCGCGGAAACGGACATGGACCTGCGCCAGTTCCAATTTCGAGAACCCGCTGTCCAGGCACACGACGGCGACCGCTGTCTGAAACACGATGTCTCGCCCGCTCATGCGCCGCAACTGGGCGACAGCAATGTCGTGCACCAGGGGTTTGCCAAGCGGCGTACCCGCGTGGTCTGCCACCTGGTCGGATCCGATCACGACTGCCAGCGGATGGAGCCGGGCCACAGCCTGTGCCTTCGCCAGTGCCAGCCGGCATGCAAGCTGTTGAGGTGTCTCGTCAGCGCAGGGAGTTTCGTCCACCTGCGGCGCGACCACGACGAAGGGGATGCGCAATCGGGCCAGCAATTCGCGGCGGTAGGGTGAGGTGGACCCCAGTATGACGGTGCGGGCAGTTGCGCTGGGCATGGGGTGATTCTCTTACACTCGGCGCATGACCCATGTGCCCTCTCCCCGGCGGCTTGACGTTCGGGCCTTCGCCCTGTCAGGCGGCAGCCTGGAGGGCTCGGAGGCTCTGGAAGAGTTCGCGCGGGTGGAGGAAGCCAGCACCGGTGACCACGGGGCCAGTCAGGTGCGTTGGGCTGCGCGTGGCGAAGTGCGCGATGACCACTCCGCGGAGCCCCAGTACTGGCTCCATTTGCAGGCACATGCCGACGTGGCCCTTGTCTGCCAGCGTTGCCTGGGCTCTTTGCATATGCCTGTGGTGGTGGATCGATGGTTCCGATTCGTCGCTGACGAGCCCACCGCCACCGCCCAGGACGAGATCTGCGAGGAGGACATCCTGGTTCTTGCCCCCGACTTCAACCTGCATGCGCTGATCGAGGACGAGTTGCTGCTGGAGCTGCCCTACATCCCGCGGCATGAGTCGTGTCCGGTTCAGGGGCCGATGTCGGTGGCCGACCCGGGGATCGCTGAACCGGCGCCCCGGCCGAACCCTTTCGCTGCGCTGGCTGGGCTGAAGTCGGCCAGAGGCAAGTCTTCAGGGTAGTTGGGTTATACTCGCGGGCTTCGCACAGTTACGACTGTCTGCGTGCCCCTCAACCCGGCGCGGCGCCCGCCGCCACGCCAAAGCCTCAAGGAGCGGATCATGGCCGTCCAACAGAACAAGAAGTCGCCTTCCAAGCGTGGAATGCATCGCTCGCACAATGCCCTGGTGGTGCCGGGCATAGCGGTCGAACCCACCACCGGCGAAACCCACTTGCGCCACCATATCAGCCCGACCGGTTTTTATCGCGGTCGCAAGGTTCTCAAGACCAAGACCGAAGCCTGACGTCCGCCCATGAGCACCAGCCCGGCGCTATCGCAATGGTAGCGTCGGGCTTTTGTGTTGATGGGCTGCGTCCAGACTGCGACTCCCGGTGCGGGTGCTGACCACCGATGACAACCATTGCCGTTGATTGCATGGGCGGGGACCACGGTGTTTCCGTGACCCTGCCGGCCTGCCGCAACTTCCTGCAGCATCACCCGGACGCCCGCCTGATCCTGGTCGGCATGCCGGACCGCCTTGGCGACGTGTCGGACCCCCGCATGACCGTGGTGGCGGCCAGTGAGGTGGTTGGCATGGATGACCCGGTAGAGGTCGCCCTGCGCAAGAAGAAGGACTCCTCGATGCGGGTAGCGATCCAGCAGGTCAAGGATGGTAGTGCCCAGGCGGCCGTCTCTGCTGGCAATACCGGTGCCCTGATGGCGATATCGCGCTACCTCCTCAAGACCACTGACGGCATCGACCGGCCGGCAATCGCCACCCAGCTGCCCAATGCCAAAGGTGGCGCCACGACGGTGCTGGACCTCGGCGCCAATGTCGATTGCACGGCGGAACATCTCCTGCAATTTGCCTTCATGGGGTCCGCGCTGGTGTCGGCGCTTCGTGATACCGGCAACCCGACGGTAGGCCTCCTCAATATTGGCGAAGAGGTCATCAAGGGCAATGACACCATCAAGAAGGCCGGTGAGCTGCTGCGTGCCGCCGATGCTGCTGGCGATCTGCGCTTTCACGGCAACGTGGAGGGAAATGACATCTTCAAGGGCACGGTCGATATCGTCGTGTGTGACGGGTTTGTCGGAAACGTGGCCCTGAAGGCGACCGAGGGCGTGGCCACCATGATCGGGGATTTCCTGCGCGCCGAATTCTCCCGGTCGGTATGGACCCGCATGGCCGCGGTGGTGGCCTATCCGGTGATCAGTGCATTCAAGCGCCGCGTTGACCATCGGCGCTACAACGGCGCCGCCTTGCTGGGTTTGCGGGGTCTCGTCTTCAAGAGCCATGGCTCTGCGGATGCGCTGGCCTTCGAGCACGCTCTGGCACGCGCGTATGATTCGGCTCGCAACCAATTGCTGGAACGTGTCCAGACCCGCATTGCCCATGCGCGGCCGCTGCTGGCGGTGGCCGGGGCTGCAAGTCAGGCCCACTCGCACACCCAAGACAACCCATGAGACGCTACACCCGAATCACTGGAACCGGCAGTTACCTGCCGCCACGGCGCCTGAGCAATGCCGATCTCGTCCAGGAGCTGGCCGCCAAGGGCGTAGAGACCAGCGACGAGTGGATCGTCGAGCGCACCGGTATCCGCGCCCGGCATTTTGCCGATCAGAACATGGCCAGCAGCGACCTCGCCCTGGAGGCTGGCAAGCGGGCCCTCGAGGCTGCAGGTGTGCTGGCCACCGAGGTCGACCTGATCATCGTGGCCACGTCAACGCCCGACATGGTCTTTCCGTCCACCGCATGCATTCTCCAGCACAAGCTGGGCTCGGCTGGTGGCGCGGCGTTCGACGTCCAGGCAGTGTGCAGCGGCTTCGTGTATGCGCTCACGATCGCCGATGCCATGATCCAGACCGGCGCTGCGAACAAGGCATTGGTGGTTGGTTCGGAGGTGTTTTCGCGCATTCTCGATTTCAGCGACCGCACCACCTGTGTGCTTTTCGGTGATGGCGCCGGCGCGGTCGTGCTGGAAGCCTCCGAGACACCCGGAATCCTGGCCACCGACCTGCACGCAGATGGCAAGCATGTCGGCATTCTCTGCGTGCCCGGCAGTGTTTCCGGTGGTCAGGTTCTGGGCGACCCGTTGTTGAAAATGGATGGTCAGGCTGTCTTCAAGCTCGCCGTCGGTGTGCTCGAGGAGTCGGCCCGGGCCGTTCTGGCGAAGGCCGGCAAGGATGCCGCAGACCTCGACTGGCTGATTCCCCACCAGGCGAACATCCGCATCATGCAGAGCACGGCCAGGCGGCTCAAGCTCCCGATGGACCATGTCATGGTGACTGTCGACCAGCACGGCAACACGTCGGCTGCGTCGATCCCTCTGGCGTTGGACGCCGGTGTGCGCAGCGGCAAAATACTGCCTGGCCAGTTGCTGATGCTGGAGGGCGTCGGCGGCGGCTTTACCTGGGGCGCCGTACTGCTCAACCTTTGACCCGGTCAAGGTCGCTCTGGGCGGCAAGGGCTCGGACAACTCGACAGCCAAGCACATACAAGAACACGATGAAGCCGTTTGCATTCGTTTTCCCGGGCCAGGGCTCCCAGTCCGTGGGCATGCTCGACGCCTGGGGTGATGACCCTGAGGTTGCTCTGGCGCTTCAGGAAGCCTCCGACGCTCTGCACGAGGACATTGGCGGCCTTGTTCGACAGGGGCCGAAAGAAGCCCTTGCGCTGACAACCAATACCCAGCCTGTGATGCTGGTGGCTGGTGTGGCCACCTACAGAGCCTGGATCTCTCGAACGGGCGCGGCGCCACAGGCGGTTGCCGGGCATTCCCTGGGCGAGTACTCTGCATTGGTCGCTGCTGGCGTGCTCAGCCTTACCCAGGCCGCGCCCCTGGTGCGTTTGCGGGCCCGGGCGATGCAGGAAGCCGTGCCGGTCGGTGTCGGCGCGATGGCCGCCGTGCTGGGCCTGGAGGCCGGCAAAGTGACTGCCTTGTGCGCGGAGGTGACCCATGGTTTTGGACTGGGAAGCGCCGAACTGGTCCAGGCCGCCAACTTCAACGAGCCGGCACAGACCGTGATCGCCGGCACCAAGGCCGCAGTGGAGCGTGCCTGCGAGGTGCTCAAGGCCCATGGCGCGCGCCGCGCACTTCCGCTGCCGGTGTCTGCACCGTTTCATTCCAGCCTGATGCAGCCTGCCGCAGAAAAACTGCGCGAGGCTCTCTCCGGCCTGGAGTTGAAGGCGCCGGCCATCACCCTCATCAACAACGTGGACGTCGCAGTGGAGCACGATGCACAGCGTATCCGCGACGCGCTTTACCGTCAGGCCTTTGGGGCCGTGCGCTGGGTCGAATGCATTCAGGCCCTCAAGGCGCGCGGCCTCGCGACCGTCGTCGAGTGTGGGCCTGGCAAGGTCCTGACCGGCATGGTGGGGCGCATCGACCCGGCGATGACCGGTATGGCACTTTTCGACCCGGCGACGTGCGACAGTGTCGCAGCTGCGCTGCATGACACTACAGCATGAGCAATATCGACCCCACCCCCCAGATCGCGCTGGTGACCGGCGCCTCGCGCGGTATCGGGCGCGCCATCGCACTCGAACTGGCCCGCCTCGGGTATGCCGTGACCGGTACGGCCACCAGCGAGGTTGGCGCCGCGGGTATCTCCGAGGCCCTGTCTGCATTTCCCGGCTGCACCGGCGCCGTCCTGAATGTCACGCAGGGTGATGCTGCAGAAGCCCTTGTCGACCAGATCGTCCGGCGCGGCGAGGGGCTGCATGTTCTGGTCAACAACGCTGGGATCACGCGCGACATGCTGGCCATGCGCCTGAAAGACGAGGATTGGGACGCAGTCATCGATACGAACCTCAAGGCGGTGTTCCGAATGAGCCGAGCGGTCATGCGCACGATGATGAAGCAGCGCTACGGCCGCATCATCAACATCACATCCGTCGTAGGGGCCTCCGGCAATCCCGGCCAGTGCAACTACGCGGCGGCCAAAGCCGGTGTGGCGGGCATGACCCGTGCCTTGGCGCGCGAACTCGCATCGCGCAACATCACGGTCAATTGCGTCGCACCCGGTTTCATCGAGACAGACATGACAGCTTCCCTGCCCGCCGAGCAGCAGAAGGCCTTGCTGGGTCAGATTCCGGCGGGGCGCCTGGGGCAGCCTGCGGAAATCGCGCACGCGGTGGCGTACCTCGCTTCACCGCATGCAGCATACGTGACGGGTCAGGAACTGCATGTCAATGGCGGCATGTACATGTAGTCTGACACCCGGCGCCCATCTATTTGCCTGCCGCGAAGCACCGCAGCACATGTGGTGGCCTTGCGGGGCGGCTAAAATCCAGAATTCTTCCACAACCCTTTGAGGGACCCCATGAGCGATATTGAAGCGCGCGTCAAGAAAATCATTGCAGAGCAACTCGGAGTCGAAGAGTCGCAGGTCACGAATGCCAAGGCTTTTGTGGCCGACCTCGGCGCAGATTCCCTGGATACGGTTGAACTGGTGATGGCCCTTGAAGACGAGTTCGGGATCGAGATCCCTGATGAAGACGCCGAGAAGATCACGACCGTACAGAACGCGATCGACTACGCCAATACGCACCAGAAGGCCTGATCTTCCCGGGCCGTCCCGCACGGCCCGTGGGTCTACGTTTAGAGTCTGCGTGCCATCGGGATGGTCGCGCAGCTGATCATTCAACACCTGGAACAGAGTCCATGTCCCGTCGCCGCGTCGTAGTCACTGGTTTGGGTTGTGTCAGTCCTGTCGGAAACACCGTGGCGCAAGCCTGGGACAGTCTTCTGGCAGGAAAGTCCGGCATAGATTTGATCACCAGGTTTGATGCTTCCAACTTTGCCTGCAGGTTTGCAGGCGAGGTCAAAGGGTTCGATCTGGAAGCCTATATCCGCGCCAAGGAAGCCCGGACCATGGACACCTTCATCCATTTCGGCATCGCGGCGGCCGTACAGGCGGTGTCCGACGCAGGCCTGCCTACAGGCGAAGCCCTGAACGAAGACTTGGCGACCCGTATCGGGTGCGTCATCGGGTCCGGTATCGGCGGACTGCCGATGATCGAGGCAACCCGGGACGAGCTCACCAGCCGCGGGCCGCGGCGGATTTCACCTTTTTTTGTCCCGGCGTCCATCATCAACATGATCGCGGGGCATGTTTCCATGCGGTTCGGGTTCAAAGGCCCCAACCTGGCCGTCGTCACCGCCTGTACCACCGGGCTGCATTGCATCGGTGAAGCGGGGCGCATGATCGAGTATGGCGATGCCGACGTCGTGGTGGCCGGTGGCGCCGAGGCCACTGTGTCGCCGCTGGGCATTGGTGGATTTGCGGCCATGCGTGCACTGTCGACCCGCAATGACGATCCCCAGACGGCTTCCCGGCCCTGGGACCGCGACCGGGACGGTTTTGTGCTGGGTGAGGGCGCAGGCGTTCTGGTTCTGGAGGAACTCGAGCATGCCAAGGCCCGCGGCGCGCGCATCTACGCAGAACTCGCAGGTTTTGGCATGAGCGCGGATGCCGGGCACATGACCGCCCCCAACATGGACGGTCCGCGCCGCGCAATGCTGCACGCATTGCGCAATGCCGGAGTGAATCCCGATGAAGTCGACTACCTCAATGCTCACGGTACGTCAACGCCTCTGGGAGACCTTAACGAGACCAACGCGATCAAGGCCGCGCTGGGTGACCATGCGCGCAGGGTCGTGGTCAACTCGACCAAGTCCATGACGGGACATCTCTTGGGTGGTGCCGGCGGGATAGAGTCGGTATTCACGGTGCTGGCCCTCTACCACCAGAAGAGCCCACCCACGACAAACATCTTCAACCAGGATCCCGAGTGCGACCTGGACTATTGCGCCAATACGGCCCGCGACATGAAGATCGACGTGGCGGTCAAGAACAATTTCGGTTTTGGCGGCACCAATGGAACGCTTGTCTTCAGGCGCCACTGACGGACCGGTGGCCCACCCTGGCGCCGTCTGACCGGTTTCTCGGGCGGTATTGTTCATGCACCAACCCCCGGCAGTTGTCTGGAAGGTGGCCAGGACCCGGTTTCAGGGTGGTCAGGTCATGGCGCTTGCCGTGATCTTGCTCTTCGTGCATGGCGCCTGGTGGGTCCAATCGGGTCACCACGGCGTGGTCCATCTCGGCGCTGGGGCTGCCACAGGTGCAGCCCTGCTGTACGCGTGGCATGACTGGCGCCGAGCGCCCATCGGCCATGTCCGGTGGGATGGTCAATCATGGTCGTGGAGCGGCCCCGTGGGAGCCGCGCAGGCAGTGGTTCCAATGGTGGCGATGGACTTCCAGTTCCTGATGCTGCTGCGACTGGACCTGCTCGGTCAGAGACGCTGCTGGTGCTGGGTGGGCATGGCGCAGGATGTGGCGTCCTGGCGGTCATTGCGACGGGCGCTTTTTTCGGGTGCCGCTGTTGGCGCTGGTGACCAGTCGGTGCCTGGGTTCCTCGTCGCCTGAGCATGGCGGGAACAACGCGTTTTCCTCCGGTCCCCAGCGGTCCGAACGACAGCGATCTCTTGCTGGTCGAGAGGACTTTGGCGGGCGATCAACGGGCATTTGAACTCCTGGTGATCAAATACCAGTCCCGAATCCAGCGGTTGATCGGTCGCATGGTGCGCGATGTGGATCTCGTCGAGGATATTGCCCAGGAAACCTTCATCCGTGCCTACCGGGCCTTGCACCAGTTTCGCGGGGACGCCCAGTTCTATACCTGGCTGTACCGGATCGCGGTCAACACGGCGAAGAAGTCCTTGATGGAGCTCAAGCACACGCCGTCAGTTCTCGAGGGGTCTTTTCATTCTTCAGACGACGAGGATGAAACTTCCCAGCCCAAAATAGAACCAACAACCGACGAGACCCCCGAGTCTGTCCTGGCGGCCAAGGAAATAGCAGGTGTGGTGAATGCCGCGATGGAGGCATTGCCCGAGGACCTGCGGCAAGCCGTGACTTTGCGGGAAATCGAAGGACTGGCCTACGACGAGATAGCTGTGATCATGAACTGTCCGATCGGAACCGTGCGATCACGCATCTTCCGGGCACGCGAGGCGATTTCAGCCCGGATCCGTCCGATGCTGGAGAACCAGACGGGCAAACGTTGGTGAAGCCACACAAGGTGCTGCAACATGACTGATATGGACTCCGAACGCGGCGAACTCATTTCTGCCCTGCTTGACGGCGAGGTCTCTGCAGCCGAACTCGGCCCGGCGGTCGAGGCGGCAAGCCATTTGCCGCAGGGTTTGGCGGTTTGGCACACCTACCATGTCGTGGGTGAAGCCTTGCGTGGCCGTGCGCCGCTTGCCTCAGGAGCCGACAGCTTGTTCCTGGCACGTCTGCGGGGGCGGTTGACCGAAGAGCCTGCCGGCGGGGCTGCGCGACCGGCGGAGCTCGGAGCAGCCTTGGCAACGGGGCCCCTGGCGCAGATCGAAAGCGCCAACGATGCCGTGATCCGCTGGAAGTTGCTCGCCGGCGCAGCGTCACTCGCCGCGATGGCCGTCCTGGGATGGCACATGGCCAGCCTGCAGGCGCCTGATGCCACCGTGGCGGCGGCACCTGCGCACCTTGGGCAATCGGCCACAGCACCAGCCGCGCAGCCGCTCGCGGCCCCGGGTGCCGCTCTGGCACAGGCACCGCAGGTCATGCTGCGCGATGCCCGGCTGGATGCACTGATGGCTGCGCACAAACAGTATGGCGGCACGTCCGCTTTGCAGATGCCCGCGGGTTTCCTTCGCAATGCCACCTTCGATGGCTCTGAACGCTGACACAGTCCTATGCGGATCCACGCGTTGACCCTGCCAGACCTGCGGAAATTTGTCGCGGCGCTGGTCGGTGCCTGTCTGGTGGCCTGGGCCGCTGCGGCGGGTGCGACACCGCCTGCTGCCCTCCCCGGTGGCGCCCCTGCGGGCTCCGCGGACAGCAGGCAGTCCGAGATGGGTATCGGGGAGTGGCTGACCCGGATGCATCAGGCCTCTCGCAAGCGGGCTTATGTCGGGACGTTTGTGGTGTCCACCGGCTCCAGCATGACGAGTGCCAGGATCTGGCATATCTGCGATGGAGTTCAGCAGATGGAGCGCGTGGAGCCCTTGAGTGGAACGCCCCGATCCACCTTCCGGCGCAACGATCAGGTCATCACCTTCTTGCCGGAGAGCCGTACAGCCGTGGTGGAGCGGCGGGAGGCCCTCGGTCTGTTCCCGCTATTGCTCACGGCTCCGGATTCCGCGATAGCGCAGCACTACACGGTCAGGTTGAGTGGCGCCGAGCGGGTTGCCGGCCATGATGCGGAAGTGGTCATGCTCCTGCCCAGGGACAACATGCGGTTTGGTTACCGCATATGGAATGAAAAGAAGACCGGTCTGGTGGTCAAGCTGCAGACCCTGGATACCGATGGCAAGGTCATCGAGCAGGTCGCGTTTTCCGAACTGCAAATGAATGCGCCCGTCAGCATGGCCAAGCTGACGCAGATGATGAACAACACCGAAGGTTACCGGATAGAGCGGCTCGAGGTGGAGAAGACCACGGCCAGTGCTGAAGGCTGGGCGCTGCGCAACCCGGTCGCCGGTTTCAAGTCCATGAGTTGCCACAAACGGCCAGGAAACCCGCAGGAGCCCGCATCTTCCGACAGGATCCTGCAGTGGGTGTTTTCGGACGGCTTGGCCTCCGTGTCGCTGTTTGTCGAGAGCTTTGACCGGCGGCGGCACGTGGTCGAGGGTGTTTCCTCCGTTGGTGCCACCCACACGCTGATGCGCAAGCTCTCGGACAAGTCCGGTGAATGGTGGCTTACCTTGGTTGGTGAGGTACCTTTGCAGACACTGAATGTGTTTTCGCAGGGTCTTGAGCGCAGCAAATAGACCCTTATCTACCCGTCGCGGTGTCTGGGATGGGCGGCTGGTGCACACTGCTCCCGCGTGTGGTGCCATCCACTATATGGCCGCTTTCAGTTTCTTTCAGGAGATGATCAAGATGTTTCAATTGGAAGTGAAGGCCTTGCGTCGTTGGCTTGCGGCATTCGCGCTGGGCATTTCGGTCGCGTTCTTGCCGTCAAGCCCAGCGCTTTCGCAAGTCCGGGGTCTGCCTGACTTCACCGAACTGGTGGATCAGGTCGGGCCCTCGGTCGTCAACATACGCACGCTGGAGCGGGTCTCCTCGCGTCCTCGCCAAGGTGGCGGCTCCGATGAGGAAATGCTGGAGTTTTTTCGGCGTTTCGGTGTGCCGATACCCAACATGCCGCGCCAGGCACCTCGGCAAAACCGTCCCCAGGAGGAGGAGCAGCCGCGCGGCGTGGGTTCGGGCTTCATCCTCACCCAGGATGGCTACATCATGACCAATGCCCACGTCGTCGATGGTGCTGACGAGGTGCTGGTCACCCTGACGGATGACCGTGAATTCAAGGCCAGGATTGTGGGCGCCGACAAACGTACCGATGTGGCCGTGGTGAAGATCGAGGCGACCGGATTGCCGGCGGTGAAAGTTGGCGACGTCAACCGGCTGAGGGTCGGGGAATGGGTCATGGCCATCGGCTCTCCCTTCGGGCTCAAGAACACGGTCACGGCCGGAATCGTCAGCGCCAAGCAGCGTGACACCGGAGACTACCTGCCCTTCATCCAGACCGATGTGGCCATCAACCCGGGCAATTCTGGTGGGCCCTTGATCAACATGCGCGGCGAAGTCATCGGCATCAACAGCCAGATCTACTCGCGCTCCGGGGGCTTCATGGGTATCTCCTTCGCGATTCCGATGGACGAAGCGATCCGCGTCAGCGATCAGCTTCGCACCTCCGGCCGGGTGTCCCGCGGGCGTATCGGCGTGCAGATTGACCAGGTCACCAAGGACGTTGCGGAGTCGATTGGCCTTGGGAAGCCGGCCGGTGCCCTGATCCGTGGTGTGGAGGCGGGTTCACCAGCCGACAAGGCCGGCATCGAGGCGGGAGACATCATCGTGAAGTTCGACGGCAAGGCCATCGAGAAACACAGTGACCTGCCGCGGCTTGTCGGCAGCATCAAGCCCGGCACCAGGAGTACCGTCACCGTGTTTCGTCGTGGTGGTACGAAGGACCTGATGGTCACGATTGCCGAACTGGAGCCGGAAAAGGTAGCACAGAAACCAGCCGAGCGCGATGAAAAGCCCAAGGCTTCGGCAGTTGCCCAGATGCTGGGGTTGACCGTGAGTGAATTGTCGGAGGCGCAGAAGAGGGAACTCAAGGTCAAGGGTGGCGTCAGGGTCGACGTCGCGACCGAAGCGGCTGCGCGCGCCGGGGTCCGCGAAGGTGACGTGATCGTGGCGATCGCCAATGTCGAGATCGCCAGCGTCAAGGACTTCGATGCTGCGGTCGCCAGGATTGATCGTTCAAAGCCCGTCAATGTCCTGTTTCGCCGGGGAGAGTGGGCGCAGTACGCGGTGATCCGGCTGGCAAGGCCGTAGCGGTTCGGTCCGGCAAAGGCCCTCTTATCCCGACCCAGGGTGAGGGCCTTTTCCAGTTTTGCGCTGTGCAATGGACCCGTCCCCATTTATTTCCCAACCGACGCGGCCTGCCTGTCTGGTTTGCAGTCGCTAACATTGAAAGTGTCGCAGCGGGTCTTTGGTTAGAATGAACAGGGTTCAAGCGGGAATCCTGGCATATTGCGGCACCAATAGTCCACGATGTGATACGAACCTGCGTCGGGCCGACGGCATCCACAGCTCACCCACATGTTGTCCAAAGGCGCACACCCCAAACTGTTGATAACTTGTGAATAAAATCCGTGTTGCTGGACTGCAACGCCTTGAAAATCGCGATTCGGGTCTGTCCTTTCGGGGCTTTTTGCCTACAATGAAGCTCCAACTATCGCAGTTGCCAATGATTGTTGGTTCAGGGCGCGTCCGTTCACGACGCGCCCTTTTTTCTTTGCCCAGACCTTTTAATTCAAACACTTAAGCGTTCTCGTTGATGGATCACATCAGAAACTTTTCAATCATCGCGCACATCGACCACGGTAAGTCAACACTTGCAGATCGATTGATCCAGCGTTGTGGCGGCCTTGAGGCCCGCGACATGGAGGCGCAAGTGCTGGACTCGATGGACATCGAGAAAGAGCGTGGGATAACCATCAAGGCCCAGACTGCTGCGCTTCATTACAAGGCGCTCGACGGCAAGGTCTACAACCTTAACCTCATCGATACGCCAGGGCATGTGGACTTCTCCTACGAGGTCAGCCGATCCCTCTCGGCATGCGAAGGAGCATTGCTCGTTGTCGATGCCAGCCAGGGTGTGGAGGCGCAGACGGTTGCCAATTGCTACACGGCCCTGGACCTCGGCGTGGAGGTGCTGCCGGTGCTCAACAAGATGGACCTGCCCAATGCCGATCCGGAGAATGCGCGGCGCGAGGTCGAGGATGTGATCGGGATCGATGCCACGGATGCCATCGCGTGTTCTGCCAAGACCGGCATGGGTATCGACGAGATCCTCGAGGCGATCGTGGCGCGCATACCGGCGCCAAAGGGCCGTCCGGCAGGACCTTTGCGCGCCATGATCATCGACAGTTGGTTCGACAACTACGTGGGCGTCGTGATGCTGGTGCGGGTGGTCGATGGTCGGCTGGCGAAGGGGGAGCGCATCAAGCTGATGGCGACCGGGGCCACCTACAACGCGGACGGGCTGGGCGTGTTCACGCCAGCGAATGAGCCGCGCCAGTCGCTGGAGGCTGGCGAGGTCGGCTACGTCATTGCCGGCATCCGTGAACTGCAGGCGGCCAAGGTGGGGGATACCGTCACTTTGATCCGGCCCGGCACCGGCGGAGCAGCCTTCACCGCGACCGAGGCATTGCCCGGTTTCAAGGAAATCCAGCCGCAGGTTTTTGCCGGCCTGTACCCGACGGAAGCGAACCAGTACGAAGGTTTGCGCGACAGCCTCGAGAAACTCAAGCTCAACGACTCGTCATTGCACTATGAGCCGGAGGTGTCGCAGGCGCTGGGCTTCGGCTTCCGCTGTGGCTTCCTGGGGCTGCTGCACATGGAGATCGTGCAGGAGCGCCTGGAGCGCGAGTTCGACCAGGATCTGATCACCACGGCGCCAAGCGTGGTCTACCAGGTGGTGAAGGCCGATGGCGAGGTGGTCATGGTGGAAAACCCGTCCAAGATGCCGGACCAGAGCCGCACCGAGGAGATCCGGGAGCCGATCGTGACCGTCCGGCTGTACATGCCCCAGGAGTACGTCGGGTCGGTCATGACCTTGGCCAACCAGAAACGCGGCGTGCAATTGAACATGGCCTACCACGGGCGCCAGGTCATGCTCACCTACGACATGCCACTGGGCGAGATCGTGCTGGACTTTTTCGACAAGCTGAAGTCCGTCAGCCGCGGGTATGCGTCCATGGATTACGAGTTCAAGGAATATCGCGCCTCGGATGTGGTGAAGGTCGACATCCTGCTCAATGGCGACAAGGTCGATGCCCTGTCGATCATCGTGCACCGCTCCCAGTCCCAGTACCGCGCCCGTGCCGTGGTATCCAAGATGCGCGAGATCATCTCGCGCCAGATGTACGACGTCGCCATCCAGGCGGCCATCGGGGCCAACATCATTGCCCGTGAGACAATCAAAGCCCTGCGCAAGAACGTGCTGGCCAAATGTTACGGTGGCGATATATCGCGCAAGAAGAAGCTGCTGGAAAAGCAGAAAGCGGGCAAAAAGCGGATGAAACAGATCGGGTCTGTGGAGGTGCCCCAAGAGGCGTTCCTGGCCATTTTGCAGGTGGATGATTGATGCAGGTCCTGACCTCTCTGATACTGGCCGCTTTTGCTGCCTACGCCGGTGGCTGGTATTTCGGCCGGATCGAGGGCAACTTTGCCCTGTTGTTGTTCTCGGCCACGGTCGTCACCGGCCTTTACTGGATCGCCGAGCGCTTCTATTTCCTGCCCCGGCGCGAGAAGGCGGCCACGGAACTGGCCGAGCATGCGGCCCGCAGGCGTGCCGAGCTTGACAAGATGGGGCTGCGTCAGGACGAGGACGATACGGCGCAGGCGCGGCAACGCTTGTTGATGCAGCCCTGGTGGCTCGACTGGACTGCCGGGTTGTTTCCTGTGATCGCTGCGGTATTCCTGTTGCGTTCATTCCTGTTTGAGCCGTTCAAGATCCCGTCCGGCTCCATGATCCCGACCTTGCTGGTGGGCGACCTGATTCTGGTGAACAAGTTCCACTATGGCTTGCGCTTGCCGGTGATCAACACCAAGCTGACCGACGGAACGCCCGTGCAGCGTGGCGACGTGATGGTGTTTCGGTATCCTCCCCAGCCCAGCCTGGACTACATCAAGCGGGTTGTCGGTGTGCCGGGGGACGAGGTGGCCTATCTGAACAAGCGGCTGACGGTCAACGGCAAGCTTGTCGAAACCAGCGCCGTGCCGGAGTTCTTTGACGAAGACACCATGCGTTACATGCGCCAGTTCGAGGAAAAGCTCGGTGAAAAGCCGCACCGACTGCTCAATGACGAAGACCGGCCCGGGTATGTGATGGGTGCCCTGAAGTTTCCCTACAGCGACAATTGCCGATACAGTGTAGAAGGGGTGGTGTGCAAGGTGCCGCCCGGCCACTATTACCTGATGGGGGACAACCGGGACAATTCGCAGGACTCGCGTTTCTGGGGCTTTGTGCCGGATGCGAACATCGTGGGCAAGGCGGTGCTCGTCTGGATGAATTTTGGCAATCTCAAGCGGATTGGGTTCTTCAACTGATGCCGCGTTCGTCGGCAGGGGGAGCATGATGGCAACAAGCATGAAGTCGAGGCAGCGCGGCATGTCCTTCATCGGGCTGGTGTTCGTGGGGGGCGTGCTGGCCATCACGGGTGTGATCGCGGCGCAGGTGGCCCCGACATTCCTCGAGTTCCAGGCAGTGGGAAGGGCCGCCAAAAAAGCAGCCGAGGGAACCACGGTGCCTGAGGTGCGAAGCATGTTCGACGAGGCAGCGATGATCGACAACATCAGTTCCATCAAGGGCAGCGAACTGGAGGTGACCAAGGAAAATGACCGTATCGTCGTGATCTTTGCCTACCAGCGCGAGATCCATCTCGTCGGCCCGGCCTACCTGACGCTCAAATACTCCGGACGATCCAAGTAGCGTGAGCGATGGCCTCCTGGCGTTGCAGCGGCGTTTGCAACATGTGTTTTCCGATCCGGCGCTATTGGCGCGGGCGGTGACGCATCGCAGCTTTTCGGCTGATCACAACGAGCGGCTGGAGTTTCTCGGGGACGCAGTCCTCAACGTGTCTGTGGCCGATCTCCTGTTCGAGAAGCTGAAGCACCTGCCGGAAGGCGACCTGTCCCGTGTCCGGGCCAATCTCGTGAAGCAGGAGACCCTGCATCAGCTGTCGGTGGAGCTGGGTCTTCCTGCGGTGATTCGCCTGGGCGAGGGCGAAGTCCGCTCCGGAGGCAAGAAGCGCCCCTCGATCCTCGCCGATGCACTGGAGGCCGTGATCGGTGCGGTGTACCTCGATGGCGGTTTTTTGGCCGCCCAGGCCCTGGTGCGCAGGCTGTTCAAGGCGGTCGAGATCAACCCAACGATGGCGGCAATCGGAAAAGATGCCAAGACCGAACTGCAGGAATGGCTGCAGGGCCGCAAGCTGCGCTTGCCGCTGTACCGTGTGGTGGGTACGCTGGGCGCTGCCCACCAGCAGTCGTTTGATGTCGAATGCGAGGTCGCGGAACTGAATTTGTCAGAGCGTGGCATCGGCGGTTCCCGGCGTGCAGGCGAACAGGCGGCCGCAGCCGCAATGCTGCAGGCACTCCGTAAAGGCAGCCCCAAATGACCGAACCCCCAGCAACCGATTCCACCCGTTGTGGCCTGATCGCCATCGTCGGCAAGCCCAATGTCGGCAAGTCCACTTTGCTCAATGCGCTGGTCGGCCAGAAGATCAGCATCACCTCCCGCAAGGCACAGACGACCCGCCACCGCATCACCGGCGTGCGAACCGAGGGCGCCAGCCAGTTCGTGTTCGTCGACACACCGGGTTTCCAGACACGGCACGGCAACGCGCTGAACCGCTCCCTGAACCGGTCGGTCCTGGGCGCAGTCAACGACGTGGACCTGGTGCTGTTCGTGGTCGAGGCGGGGGTGTTCAACCAGGCTGATTCGAAGGTTCTGGAACTGCTGGGCAAACAGGTTCCGGCGCTGCTTGTAGCGAACAAGCTGGACCAGGTGGCACAGCGTGCCGAGATTGCGCCCTGGCTGCAGCAAATGCAGCAGCGGCATGCCTTTGCCGAGTTCGTGCCGATGTCGGCCAAGAATGCGAAGGACATCACGCGTCTGCTCGGTATCTGCGAGAAGTACCTTCCCCAGCAGGCGTGGTTCCATGGCCCCGACGAGTTGACCGACCGCAGCGAGAAGTTCCTGGCAAGCGAGTTGGTGCGGGAGAAGCTGTTCCGCCTGACAGGTGACGAGCTGCCCTACACCTCGACCGTCGTGATCGACAAGTTCGAGGAGGAAGCGCCCCAGCACAAGGGCCACAAGCGACTGGTGCGTATCGCGGCCACCATCGTGGTGGAGCGCGACAGCCACAAGGCCATGGTGATCGGCGACAAGGGCGAGCGCATCAAGCGCATCGGGACAGAGACCCGGGTGGAACTCGAGTCGCTGCTGGATGCCAAGGTTTTCATCGAGTTGTGGGTCAAGGTGCGATCGGGCTGGGCGGACGACGAGGCGCGCGTGCGCAGCTTTGGCTACGACTGAGCCCGGTGTGCGGCAATGGCCACCAAGCGCTACTCCGAAGAACCCGCGTACGTCCTGCACCGGCACGATTGGAGCGAGTCGAGCCTGATCCTGGAGGTCTTCACCCGCAACCATGGCCGGGTCGCCCTGGTCGCCAAAGGTGCTAAGCGGCCCAGTTCCAGCCTGCGACCGATCCTCCTGCCCCTGCAACCGCTGCATGTCGCTTTCGGCGGTGATGCGGAGATCCGCACGCTGCGCAGCGCCGAGTGGATGGGCGGACATGTGATGCCTGGTGGAGATGCCCTCCTGTCCGGGTATTACCTCAACGAGTTGGTGCTGTCCTTGTTGGCGCGTGACGACCCCCACCCGGTGCTGTTCGACATTTATGCCAGCGTGGTCGAGGTGATTGCCTCCGGCCATTCCGACGCATTGCAGACCGTCCTGCGGGCATTCGAACTGCTTCTTCTGCGCGAAACCGGGCATCTCCCGATGCTGGATGCCCAGACGATGACGCTGGGTCCACTGGCTCCGCAAGCGCGCTACGTGCTGGTCTCGGAAGGTGGTTTGCGTCAGGCAGGTGATTCAGACCGCAACAGCATCTCTGGCCAGCAGTGGCAGACCATCCAGCAGGCACTCGATGCGGCGACCGGCCTGCTGGGCCTTCTGGCTGCCTGTGCGCCGGTGGCCCAGGAACTCAAGTCCCAACTGCGTGCGCTGCTCAATTACCATTGCGGGGTGACGATGCTGCGCACCCGGCAAATGATGGTGGACCTCCAATCGCTATGAAGAAGACAGCCCTGTCCGTCAACCTGAACAAGGTGGCCCTGGTGCGCAACACGCGTCACCTGGGTATCCCGTCGCCGGTACGCGCGGCCGACATCTGCCTGCGCGCGGGTGCCTCCGGCATCACGGTGCATCCGCGTCCAGACCAGCGCCACATCCGCACCGGGGACGTGCATGCGCTGTCGCAATTGCTGGCGGACTGGCCGGACCGCGAGTACAACATCGAAGGCAACCCGTTCCAGAACCTGATGGGTTTCGTGCGGGCCTTGCGGCCGCACCAATGTACCCTGGTGCCGGACGGCGAAGGCCAGTTCACCAGCGACCATGGCTGGAACCTGGCGCAGGATGGCGAACGCCTGCGGCCGATCATTGCCGAAGCGCGCCAGCTTGGTGTGCGGGTGAGCCTGTTCATGGATCCGGAGCCCGATGCGATGGCCGGCGCGCGGGCCATAGGCGCAGACCGTGTCGAGTTGTACACCGAACCCTATGCCCAGGCCTGGGGTGGCCCCGAACAATCGCGCCAGACCGCGCGTTATGCGGCGGCTGCGCAGGCGGCCCTGGACGCCGGCCTGGCCGTCAACGCCGGGCACGATCTCAACCGCGCCAATCTCACCTGGTTCCTGCAGTCGGTGCCGCAGGTGCGCGAGGTATCCATCGGTCATGCCTTGATCGCGGATGCGCTCGAGCTCGGCTATTCGGCGACCATCGCCGACTACCTGCGCTGCATCGACGAGGCGTTCGACGGGCCACGCCAGATATAGGGCGCCGATGATCTACGGAATCGGCACCGACATCTGCGATATCCGGCGCATACGGGCCAGCCTGGAGCGGCACGGCGATCGTTTCGCGCAGAAGGTGCTCAGTGAGCGCGAACTTGTCGTCTGGAAATCCCGCAGCGCACGCTGGCCCGAGCGCGGGGTGCGGTACCTGGCCACACGTTTCAGCGCCAAGGAGGCATTCAGCAAGGCCATCGGCATGGGTATGCGAATGCCCATGACCTGGCGGTTGTGCGAGATCGACAACCTGCCGTTTGGCGGGCCGAATGCCGGCAAGCCGAAGATCGTGCTGCACGGCGGACTGAAGGCGTGGTTCGAAGCCAGAGGTCTGCAGGCCCATGTGAGCGTGACAGATGAGTCCGATTACGCCGCCAGCTTCTGTGTGGTCGAGACCCTGGATACATCCCAACCCCCACCTGACCGCCAAGCTGACGATTGACCGACATGCCTCCTTCAGACTTTCCCGGAACGGCCCATGCACCCTTGATCATCGATGTCGCCGGTCTGGCTCTGACGCCCGTGGACCGCGCCCGATTGCGCCACCCGCTTGTGGGAGGGCTGATCCTGTTCGGCCGCAACTGGCGGGAGCGCGAGCAGGTGTCTGCGCTGTGCGCCGAAGCCAAATCGGTTCGCCCTGACCTGCTGGTGCTGGTAGACCATGAGGGCGGCCGGGTGCAGCGTTTTCGTACGGACGGCTTCACGCACCTTCCGCCCATGGCCAGTCTGGGGTGCCTGTGGAGCGAGGCCGTGGCGGGTGACCCTCAGGCCAGCGCGCTGCGCGCCACTGCGGCGGCGACGGCATGTGGCTTCGTGCTGGGGGCTGAGTTGCGGGCCTGTGGCATCGATCTGAGTTTTGCGCCGGTTCTGGACCTGGACTATGGCGCCAGCAGCGTGATCGGCGACCGGGCCTTCGCCGGCGATCCCGCCATCGTCACGTTGTTGGCCAAGAGCCTGATGCACGGCATGTTGCAAAGCGGAATGGCCAATTGCGGCAAACACTTTCCAGGGCATGGTTACGTCAAGGCCGATTCGCACACCGACATCCCGCGCGACCGCCGAAGCCTGCGGTCGATCCTGACACGCGATGCCGCACCGTATCGCTGGCTGGGCACGGCACTCGCCAGCGTGATGCCGGCCCATGTGGTCTACCCGGCGGTGGACGCCCGGCCGGCTGGTTTCTCGCGACGCTGGTTGCAGGACATCCTGCGCGGGCAACTGGGGTTTCGCGGGGCCATCTTCAGTGATGACCTCAGCATGGCCGGCGCCCGGATCATCGACGGGCGCGAGGTATCCTACACCGAGGCGGCAGTTGCCGCCTTGCACGCCGGGTGCGATCTGGTGCTGTTGTGCAACCAGAGCCTGGGGGAGGGGGACGCGGTCGACGCCCTCATCGACGGCCTCGCGCTGGCGGCCAGCCGCGGTGTCTGGCAGCCCGACGCAGGCAGCGAGGAGCGGCGCCTGGAACTTCTGCCGCAGTTCGCTGCCATGGCCTGGGATGACCTCATGGTGCATCCTCGGTACATGCAGGCGCTGGACCTGATCCCCTGAGCACTGCCGGGGCGCCGGTGGGGCTCAGGTGATGGGTGTCTCGCGGCGCAGGGCCGGGAAAAGGATCACGTCCCGGATGCTCGGACTGTCGGTGAGCAGCATCATCAGGCGGTCTATGCCGATGCCGCAGCCGCCGGTGGGCGGCATGCCGTACTCCAGTGCGCGCAGGAAGTCGTGGTCGAAGAACATGGCCTCGTCGTCACCGCTGTCCTTGGCCTCCACCTGGGCGTGGAAACGCGCCGCCTGGTCCTCGGCGTCATTGAGCTCGCTGAAGCCGTTGCCGAATTCGCGGCCGGTGATGTAGAGCTCGAACCGCTCGGTGACCTCTGGATGGCTGTCGCTGGCCCGGGCCAAAGGCGAGATCTCTACCGGATGCTCGCAGATGAAGGTCGGCTGCCAGAGTTTGTCCTCGACGGCCTCCTCGAAGTACATCACCTGCAGGGCCGCCAGCGAGCGGGTCGACAGCTTGTGGCGCTCTTCGGTCTTGCCCAGTGTCCGAAGCGCCTGGATCAGCCAGGCGGCATCCTGCACGCGGTCACCGGCATCGGTGTACTTGTCGATCGCCTGAAGGATCGTCAGCCGCTCGAAGGCGGGCGCGAGGTCGACCGGCCGGCCGGCATAGGTCAGTTCGAGCGTGCCTGCCGCCTTGCGTGCCGCGTCGCGAACCAGCTCTTCAGTGAAGGCCATCAGGTCCTGGTAGTTCCAGTACGCCGCATAGAACTCCATCATGGTGAACTCGGGGTTGTGCCGTACCGAGATGCCTTCATTGCGGAAATTGCGGTTGATCTCGAACACCCTGTCGAAGCCACCCACGATCAGCCGCTTGAGATAGAGCTCCGGAGCGATGCGCAAATACATCTGCTGGTCGAGCGCATTGTGGTGGGTGGTAAAGGGTTTCGCGTTGGCACCGCCTGGAATCGGGTGCAGCATGGGCGTCTCGACCTCCAGGAAGTCGTGGGAAACCATGAACTCGCGGATGCCGCTGACAGCGCGGCTACGGGCGATGAAGCGTCGGCGCGCAGCGTCATCGGTCATCAGGTCGACATAACGCTGGCGGTACTTGAGTTCCTGGTCATGCACGCCATGGAACTTGTCGGGCATCGGGCGGAGGCTTTTGGTCAGCAGGCGGATGCTCGACGCATGTATGGACAGTTCTCCTGTCCGGGTGCGGAACATCGACCCTTGCACACCGAAGATGTCGCCGAGGTCCCAGTGCTTGAAGTTCTCATAGGCTTCGGCGCCGATATCTTCCCCCTTGATGTAGATCTGGATCCTGCCGGTGCTGTCCTGCAGGGATGCGAAACTGGCCTTGCCCATGACGCGCTTGAGCATCATGCGCCCGGCTACCGACACCTTGTGCTGTGCGGCGACCAGCGCATCTGCATCGGCGCCGGCGTACTGTGCCAGCAGGGCCTCGGCGTGGTGCGTCGGCTTGAAGTCATTGGGAAAGGCCACCCCGTGTCCGGCAGACTGTCGCTCACGCAGCGCCTTGAGTTTCTCGCGCCGCTCGGCGATCAGCTGATTTTCGTCTGTGGCGGGTGCGTGCGCTGGATGTTCGGACATGGGAAGTGCGGGTTCAGGATGAGGGGTGGGCATCAGGCTGCCTGTAACCCACTATTATCGCCAGTGCCGCTTTTCATTCGCCACCATGCTCCACCAAATCATCAGCCTGCTGTTGCAGGTCGTCGTCGGCCTCGTCACTGCCGTGTGCCTGTTGCGCCTGTACCTGCAGCACCAGCGGATCGCGTTTTCCATTCGATCAGGCAACCCGCTGGGTCCCTTCATCTTCGCGCTGACGGACTGGCTGGTGCTGCCGTTGCGACGCATTGCACCGCCAGTCGGGCGCTGGGATACCGCGAGCCTGCTGGCCGCCTACCTGCTGCAGCTGCTGCAGGCAGTGATCCTGTGGTTCCTCGCGGGGGCTGGCGGCCCTGCGTTCTGGCTGCTGCTGGCCGCCGCAGTCGGACTGGCCCAGCTGGCATTGTCCGGTGCCAGCGTCCTGGTGATCGTCTACGCGGTGTTGTCCTGGGTGCAGGCGGGATCGCCATTGGCCAGTCTCGTCGGGCGTCTGGTTGCGCCCTGGTTGTCCTCCATCCGCCGAGTGGTGCCGCTGGTCGGAGGGATCGACCTCTCGCCACTGGTGCTGCTGGTGCTGCTGCAAGTAGCCGACATCGTGCTGGGCGGGGTCACCGCCAGCCTGCTGGGCTAGCCGCGCGGTTCAGGCCACCACGGCATCGGCGGGCTGGCGCAGCAGCATTGCCAGCGAGTTCGCGACAATCCGGCGCAGGTCGCGGCGGTCACTGACCATGTCGACGGCACCCTTGTCCTGCAGGAACTCGGCCCGCTGAAAACCCGCCGGCAGCGTGACACGCAGGGTCGACTCGATGACGCGCGGCCCTGCAAAGCAGATGAGTGCCTTGGGCTCGGCGATCACGATGTCGCCCATGAAGGCGAAACTCGCGCTCACGCCGCCCGTCGTGGGATCGGTCAGGATACTGATGAAGGGAAGCCCCTTTTTTGCCAGCCGGGTCAATGCGGCATTGGTCTTGGCCATCTGCATGAGGCTCAGCAGACCTTCCTGCATGCGGGCGCCACCAGTGGCCGTGAAGCAGATGAAGGGAACTTTCTGCTCTGCGGCAGTCTCGACACCCCGCACGAAACGCTCACCCACCACGGAGCCCATGCTGCCGCCCATGAAGTCGAACTCGAAACAGGCCACCACGACGCTGATGTTGTGGATGGCCCCGCCCATCACCACCAGGGCGTCGGTTTCGCCGGTGTTGTCCATGGCCTCCTTCAGGCGCTCCGGGTACTTGCGGCTGTCCTTGAATTTCAGCGCGTCGACCGGCAGCACTTCCTGACCCACTTCGAACCGGCCTTCGTTGTCCAGGAACAGGTTCAGGCGTGCCCGCGCGCTGATCCTGTGGTGGTGGCTGCAGGTCGGGCAGACGTTCTGGTTCTGCTCCAGATCCGTCTTGTAGAGGACGGTTTCACAGCTGGGACACTTGATCCAGAGACCCTCCGGCACCGTGCGGCGTTCGGCCGGATCAGTGTGCTGGATTTTCGGGGGCAAGAGCTTTTCGAGCCAACTCATGGGAACTCCTTGTCAGGGTTTGGCGATCTGTGCCGATTGTCTGTCGAGCGCGCCGCGAATGCCAGCCAGGAATTCGGCGGCAACCGACACCACCCGATCGCGCGGCTGCTCGTCGATCAGCTGGATGATCTTGCTGCCAATGACGACGGCGTCCGCCACCCGCGCGATGGCGCAGGCGGATGCGGCATCACGAATGCCGAAACCAACGCCCACTGGTATGTGCACATGCTGGCGGATACGCGGCAGCATCGATTCGACTGCAGCGATGTCCAGTGTGCCGGCGCCGGTGACCCCCTTGAGCGACACATAGTAGACGTATCCCGAGGCGACCTCGGCCACCTGCTGCATGCGACGTTCTGTGCTGGTGGGTGCGAGCAGGAAGATCAGGTCCATGCCATGGCGGCGCAGGTCGGCGGCAATCCCGGTGCATTCCTCCGGCGGGTAGTCAACGACCAGCAAGCCATCCACGCCGGCCTGCGCGGCGGCCTGTACGAACGGACTTCCCGGCCCGGCGGCGGCGTGGCGCTGGTCGTAGCGCTCGATCGGATTGGCATACCCCATGAGGACGACCGGCGTATGCGTGTTGTCCTTGCGGAAGGTTCGCACCATTTCCAGGACCTGCACCAGCCCGACCCCTGCTGCAAGCGCCTTGTCCCCCGCTTTCTGGATCACGGCTCCGTCGGCGCTGGGGTCGGAGAACGGTACACCAAGCTCCAGGATGTCGGCGCCGGCGGCCACCATGCCGTGCATCAGGTCCGGCGTGACGTCCACCTGCGGGAAGCCGGCCGTGACATAGGGGATCAGGGCTGTGCGTCCGCTCGCCTTCAGGGCGGCCAGGGTGGCGGCGATGCGGCTCATGCGCGCGCTCCCTTGGCCGGGGCCTCGACGACGACACCTCCCTTGACCGCCTGGCCACGGCAACTCGGGCGGCAGTAGAAATCTGCGTTGCTGAGATCGGCCACGGTGCCGATATCCTTGTCGCCGCGACCCGACAGGTTGACAAGGATGGACTGATCAGGGCGCATCGTACGTGCCAACTGCATGGCATACGCCACGGCGTGGCTGGACTCGAGGGCAGGGATGATGCCTTCGGTCCGGCAGAGGTAATGGAACGCTTCCAGTGCCTGGGCATCGGTCACCCCGACATATTCGGCCCGGCCGATGTCCTTCAGGAAAGCATGCTCAGGACCGACGCCGGGGTAGTCCAGACCGGCGCTGATGCTGTGCGTCTCGGTCACCTGACCATCGTCGTTCTGAAGGATGTAGGTGCGGTTGCCATGCAGCACGCCCGGGCTGCCACGTTGCAGAGACGCCGAGTGTTTGCCGCTGTCGAGCCCTTCCCCGGCTGCCTCGACGCCGACCAGGCGTGTTCCTGTCTGTTCGATATAGGGGTGGAAGATACCCATCGCATTGCTTCCGCCACCGACGCAGGCCATCACCACATCGGGCTGCGCGCTGTGGCAGCCCTGGGCCGCCAGCATCTCCGGCATCTGGCGCAGACACTCCTTGCCGATCACGCTCTGGAAATCCCGCACCATCATCGGGTAAGGATGCGGACCGGCCACCGTGCCGATGATGTAGAAGGTGTTGTCGACATTGGCAACCCAGTCCCGCATGGCCTCGTTGAGCGCGTCCTTCAGGGTCCGGCTGCCGCTTTCGACGGGTACCACTGTCGCGCCGAGGAGTTTCATGCGGTAGACGTTGGGGCTTTGGCGTTTCACGTCCTCGCTCCCCATGTACACCACGCATTCCAGCCCGTAGCGTGCGCATATCGTGGCGGTCGCGACGCCGTGCTGGCCGGCTCCCGTCTCGGCGATGATCCGTGGCTTGCCCATGCGGCGGGCCAGCATGGCCTGCCCTATGGTGTTGTTGACCTTGTGGGCGCCGGTGTGATTGAGGTCCTCCCGCTTGAGGTAGATCTGCGCGCCGCCTTGTTCGCGGCTCATGCGGGCAGCGTGGTAGATCGGGGAGGGACGTCCGACAAAGTGCGCGAGCTCGTACTGGAACTCCGCGATGAACTCCGGGTCATGCTGGTAACGGGCATAGGCTTCCTGGAGTTCAAGAATGGCATGGGTCAGCGTTTCGCTGATGAAGCTGCCGCCGTAGATGCCGAAATGGCCTGTCGGATCAGGTTGCTGGTAAGGGGTGGTCATGGGGGTCTCTTGCAAACTGCGCGTCTGCAGCCCGCACGGCTGCGACGAACTGGTGGATCTTGTCGGCGTCCTTGATGCCCTTGGACACCTCGACGCCGGAACTGACATCAACAGCCAGCGTTTTGCAACGCGGGCGGACTTGCAAGATGCCATCGGTCACGTTTGCAGGCGTGAGCCCACCACTTAAGACGAGGTGACAGTTGACGCTTGGAGGCAGCAGTGACCAATTGAAGGTTCGGCCCCCGCCACCATAACCGTCGACGTGTGCGTCGAGCAATATGGCTTGGGCGCCTTGATGAGTTTCGACGTATTTTACGAGATCGAATTGCACCGCATCATCGCCCAGGGGAATCCTGGCTGCTCGCAGATAGGCACGGGCACCCGCGCCAGTCGCTTCCAGGCATTGCTGGGCTGTTTCATCCCCGTGGAACTGGACGATCGCCTGTGGCAGACGCCGGCAGCACTCCTGAACGAAGGCGGGCGCCTCGTTCACAAAAAGCAATACCGGTGTCACGAAGGGTGGAAGCCGGCGGGCCAGTTCCATTGCACGGCTGATGTCGACGTAACGGGGGCTCTTGGGATACATCACGAAGCCGACGGCGTCGGCTCCGCAGGACACTGCGGCATCGACATCCACTTCGCGGGTCATGCCGCAGATCTTGATGCGCGTACGCGCCGACAGGGGAGGGTGGGTGCTCATGGAAGACCATCATACGGGTCGGTGCGCTCAGGAAGCCCCCAGTGGGATTCGTAGCGTGGCCCCAGAAAGTAAAGGCCGTCCGGCGGGAAGGTCGGCGCTGCCATGGCACGCGAGCGTGCCCGCAGCACCTCTGCCAACCAGTCCGGCGGGTATTTGCCTTGGCCGACGGCAATCAGGGCCCCCATCATGTTGCGCACCATGTGATGCAGGAAGGCATTCGCTTCAAACTCGAACCGCCAGAACGCTCCTCGGCGCGAAATGCCGATGTGCATCAGTTGCTTGGTTGGGGACAGGGCCTGGCATGCCGCGGCACGGAACGATGAGAAGTCATGCTCCCCGATCAGGTGACGGGCAGCGTCCTGCATTGCGGCCTGCTCCAGCGGGTGGATGACCCATCCGACGCGGCCGTGGTCCAGGGACGGGCGAACCGGGGATTGCAGCAGCAGGTAGGTATAGCGACGCGAGAGTGCAGAGGCCCGGCAGTGGAACCCCGGAGGAACCTCCCGGGACCATTGCACACCGATGTCGCGGGGCAGCAGTGCATTGGTGCCACGGACCCAGGAGATCGGCCTACGCTCTGCAGAGGTGTCGAAATGCACCACCTGCATCAGCGCATGAACACCCGCATCCGTTCTGCCTGCGCACAGTGTCGTGATTCGTTGCGCAGCCAACTGGCTCAAGGCCCGTTCGAGGTGGTCCTGGACCGTTTGCCCGGATGCCTGGCTTTGCCACCCCTGGTAGGCGCCTCCGTGGTAGCTGATCCCCAGCGCAAGCCTCACGACATGACCTGGTCAGTCTCCGGCAGGCTGTCAGCCGAGGCTGCTGAGCGCCCGTTGGGCCTTGGTCTTGAGGTCGCCGGAGGCTTCGGCAATCACCTCCTCGATGAGGGCGCGTGCGCCATCGTCGTCGCCGATCGAGACGAACTCCTCCGCCAGCGCCAGCTTCGTCGCGAGAGGGTCCTCCGGTTCCGCAGCGGTGACCGGCGCAGCGGCGCCGGGCGCAGGATCCAGTTCCAGGGAGAGCGTTCCAAGGTCGAACTCCAGCATGCCGGAGTCGGCAGCCTCGGGCCGGTTCAGCGGTGCCTGGCTGGCCGTCAGCGTATCTGGTGTGGTTGCGCCGAAGTTCAGGTCGCGCAGTGGAGCATTGGCCGCGTCGTGCGGCGCCATGGCGGAGTTCGATGTCTGCAGCGGCACCGGGCTGGTGGAGCCGAAGCTGACCTCGGCCTGCTGCCGGAAGTCCTCGCTTTCGCTCGCAGACAGGGCTAAAGTGTCTTCGGCCTGCCCGATGTCAGGCAACGCGACTTCGACCGGCAATGGCGATGCGGCGGCGCCCTCTCGTGCCGGGAGCGTCTCGGTGGAGAGGCCGAAATCCATGTCCAGAGGGGCCGGGTCCGAGGGCACTGCGTTGAGCGCGACAGTCGCAGGTTCGATTCGTGTTGGCTGAGCCTCCACAATTGCGCTGGCCGGCGGCTCATCCAGAGAAAAGTCGAGATCCAGATCGAGGTCGACACTTGCAGGCGCCGGGGCCGGCGGCGGCGCGACTGTAAGGCGCTGTGTCGCCGCACTCGCAGACGCGAGGCTCGGGAAATCACGCGGCACTGCGCTGGGAAGCTGGCTTTGCGCAGAAGGCTGCCCGCCCGGCTTGTACAGGGGATTGGCAGGGTCGATCGCCAGGCCCTGCTCGCAGATCTTGGCCCACTCGGGGCTTTGGCCTCCGACCACCTTGTAGGCCTCGTTGGCCATGTTCTCGAAGGCGGCAACATCGCGCCGTTTGGCGTAGATCTCGAGCAGCTTCTGGTGGATGGCGATGCGGCCAACATGGGTGCGAAGGGCTTCCTTCAGAATCTCTTCTGCCTGCAGATCACGGCCATACGCCAGGTAGACATCGGCTTCGGCTACCGGATCCACGTCATCGGCAGCATCGAGCTGGCTCGGGGAGTAGACCATCGATGAACCGGTCGCCGCGCCGTCATTGGTGTCCACCCGTTGGCCACCGCTGGATCCGAAGAAGGAGTCTGGCTGAAGGCGGCTTTCCAGGAAGGCGCTGTCGACTTCAGCGGTTTTCTTGCGCTGGCGCACCCGATAGATGCCCAGCCCGGCCATCAATGCAATCAGCGCCCCGGCGGCTGCGGCGATCAGAGGGTTCTCGAGCAGGCTGTCCAGCAATCCGGGCTCATCCACGGGGCTTTGTGCGGGTGCCGGTGCCGGCGCCTTGGCCACCACGGCAGCTGGCGGCGCACTCGTGGCCACGGCTGCGGCTGGGATGGCGGGTGGCCCGGAGGCCGCCACGACGGGTGCGACCACTGGGGAGGATGCCCCAACTGGTGCCGCGACCGGGCCGGGCGCCGCAACCGCGACGGGCGCTGTGGCGGACGCCGAAGGGGCCGATGCGGCGGCGGAGCCGGACGCAACGGTGTTGAGGTCCTTGATGTTCTTTGCGAGTTCGGCAGCGCGCTTCGCTGCATCCTGGGCGATCTTGTCCTGGGCGACCTTGGCTTCGGACGCGCCGCCTTGTTCCAGGGCACCCTTGGAGAGCCTCAGCTTGTCGGCCGCAGCCACCGGAGCCTTCTTGTCCTCGACCTGCCCCTGCAGGGTTCCGCTCGCCTTGCGATCCGCCGCAGCCACTGGCACCGAGGGCGCACTGCCAGCCAGCCTGTTTCGGAATTCGTTGAAATCACGGCTCTGTGCGATGACCGTCTGCGATGCCTCGGAGGCCGGGACGGCCCGTGCCTGTTCTTCGGTCGGGATCGTCAACACCGAACCGGCCTTGAGGCGGTTGAGGTTGCCCCCGACGAAAGAGCCTTCATTGTCTCGCAGCAGCGCCACCAGCATCTGGTCCAGGGAGACCTGCGCAGGCTTGTTGCTGGCTGCGATCTTGCTCGCCGTGTCGCCCGCCTTGACGGTCACGCGATTGCCACCACCGGCGGGTGGCTTCGGGGCAGGCGCCGTGGCCGCGGGTGGACGGGGTGCCGGGATGGCCTGTCGCGGTGCCGCTGGAGCCTGTGCGCTGGGGGCGGGGGGCAATGCGGGTGCGGGAAGGGGAACGGCTGCAACCTGTGGCGGCAAGGGGGTGACGACCGCCGGAGCTCGCAAGCTCGGGGGGTCGAGCAGCATGGTGTAGTCGCGGACCACGCGACCGCTGGCCCAGCTTGCTTCGAGAATCAGGTCGATGAAGGGCTCAGTGACGATGCGGTCACTGGTGATGCGGATGTAGGCTCTGCCATCCGGGCGTCGCTGGAGGGACACCTGGGCGCCGGCCAGCACAGCGTTGTAGTCCAGGCCAGCCGCCCTGAAGGCGTCGGGTTGAGCGACTGCCGCTCGCAGACTGCCGGCTTCCTCGGCATTGATGTCGGGGATGTCGATCTCTGCGCGCAAGGGTTCACCAAGCGCGGACTGGACAGTGATTCTTCCCAGCGCCAAGGCCTGGGCGTTGGTTCCGGACAATCCGAGCAGGGCGGCCACCAGGGACGCGAGTGCAGTCTTGCGCCAGAGATGTGACTGAGAAATCAATTTAGTAGCCTCCGATGTTCGGGCAGCCCACGTGCAATGCAAATTGCGGGACCAAAAGCCGCGACACTCTAACCTTGAAAAGTACCATAACATCAATGCCTTAGGCTGACAAGCTAAGAAATCGCTCAAGTATCCCCCGGCCTGTGGAGCGCTGCGAAGCAGTGGCAGGCTGTTGTCAATCGACAACGGGTGGGGCCCAAACTGCCGGAAACCCAGTGCTGGGACGCTGCTCAGGCGTCGAGCAGGATGCGCAGCATGCGGCGCAGCGGTTCCGCGGCCCCCCACAACAACTGGTCGCCAATGGTGAACGCACCCACGTACTCGGGCCCCATGGCCAGCTTGCGGATGCGGCCCACCGGGATGCCGAGCGTTCCGGTGACAGCCACAGGCGTGAGCCCGGCAAGCGTGGCCTCCCGGGTGTTCGGGATGACCTTGACCCACGGATTGTCGGCGGCAATCATCGCCTCCAGATCGGCGGTCGGAACGTTCTTCCTGAGCTTGAAGGTGAGTGCCTGGCTGTGGCAGCGCATGGCCCCGACGCGTACGCAGAATCCATCCACGGGTACGGCAGGATTTCCGAAGCCCGGGCCCTGGCCCAGGATCTTGTTGGTCTCTGCGCCGCCTTTCCATTCCTCGCGGCTCACTCCGTCACCGAGGTCCTTGTCGATCCAGGGAATCAGGCTTCCGCCCAGCGGGACGCCGAAGTTGGCTGTTTCGGCGCCTGTCATGGCCTGTTGGCGCGCGAGCACCTTGCGGTCGATTTCCAGGATGGCAGATTGCGGATCATCCAGCAGGTGCCGGACTTCGGCGTTCAGGCTGCCGAACTGGGTCAGCAGCTCACGCATGTGCTGGGCACCCCCCCCGGACGCAGCCTGGTAGGTCATGCTGGACATCCATTCGACCAGGCCCGCCTTGTACAAGGCGCCTACGCCCATCAGCATGCAGCTGACCGTGCAGTTGCCACCGATCCAGTTGCGCATGCCCTTGCCCAGAGCTGAACGAATGACCGACAGGTTGACGGGATCGAGCACGATCACCGCGTCATCCTTCATGCGCAAGGTGGAGGCGGCGTCGATCCAGTGTCCGTTCCATCCCGCGGCACGGAGCCGGGGGAACACCTCGGAGGTGTAGTCGCCACCTTGGGCGGTGATGATGATGTCGCACTTGCGGAGCGCGTCGATGTTCATGGCGTCCTGCAGCGTCGCCCCGGCGCCTGCCACTGATGGCGCAGCCCCGCCGGCATTGGAGGTGGAGAAGAACACTGCTTCGATGAGGGCGAAGTCACCCTCGGTGCGCATGCGCTCCATCAGGACGGAACCCACCATGCCACGCCAGCCGACCATTCCCACCACATTGCCCGTCTTCATCACCGTACCCCTTTCAAACTTGAAATGAACCAATTTCAGATCGCCGGCTCGTCAGGCCGGTGGGGGCGTGACGAACCGGGCTGTGTCAGCCTTTGATGCTTGTCTGCCGGGTGCAGATAAAACACCCGCAGACCCGCGGCACCGTCGCCAGGTTTGGACGGAGGTGAGCAGCCATCGCCAGTGCTTCTTGCATGCGCGAATTCTAGTGGAGCGCCTTGTTCAGGGCTGCGACGACCGCATCGCCCATCTGAACCGTGCCGACCAGCGTGCATTTCTCGCTGGCGATGTCGGCCGTGCGCAAACCCTGGGCGAGCACTGTCTTGACCGCTGATTCGATATGGTCGGCGGCCTCGGGCTGGCTCAGACTGAACCGCAGCATCATCGCGGCGCTGAGGATGGTCGCCAGCGGATTGGCCACTCCTTTGCCGGCAATGTCGGGGGCGCTTCCATGGCTGGGCTCATACAAGCCCTGGTTGCGGGAGTTCAGGCTTGCCGAGGGCAACATGCCGATCGAACCGGTCAACATGGCGGCTTCGTCACTGAGGATGTCGCCGAACATGTTGCCGGTGACCACCACATCGAACTTCTTGGGTGCCCGCACCAGCTGCATCGCCGCGTTGTCGACGTACATGTGGTCAAGCTGCACATCAGGATACTGACCCGCGACCTCGGTCACGACATCCTTCCAGAACTGGAAAGTCTCCAGCACGTTGGCCTTGTCGACACTGGTGACCCGCTTGCTGCGCTTGCGTGCCGCCTGGAAGGCCACATGGGCAATGCGCTCCACTTCAGGGCGCGAGTAGCGCATGGTGTCAAAAGCCTCTTCGGCTCCTGGAAAATGTCCGTCAACGGCGGTACGCCGGCCTCGCGGCTGTCCGAAGTAGATGTCGCCGGTAAGTTCACGGATGATGAGGATGTCCAGCCCGGCGATCAGCTCAGGCTTGAGACTGGAGGCGCCCACCAGTTGCTCGTAGCAGATGGCCGGGCGGAAGTTGGCGAACAGTCCCAGGTGCTTGCGCAGGCCGAGAATCGCCTGTTCCGGGCGCAGTGGCCGGTCCAGCGTGTCGTACTTCCAGTCTCCCACGGCGCCAAACAGGATGGCATCGGCCTGCCGGGCCAGTTGCAATGTGCTGTCGGGCAGCGGATGGCCGTGGGCCTCATAGGCAGCGCCACCAACCAGTGCCGTCTCGGACTCGAAGGCCAGGCCCAGGGCCTCAAGCACCTTGACGGCCTCTGCAACAATTTCCTTGCCGATGCCGTCACCCGGCAGTATCGCGATTTTCATGGTGGGAAGTGAGTGGGTAGTACCGTCGGTCGCCGCTCAGACAGAGGGCATGGAGTTGGCGAGCCAGGGCTTCGATGCCAGGCGCTCGGCTTCGAATGCGCGAATCTTGTCCGATCGGCGCAGCGTGAGCCCGATGTCGTCGAAGCCGTTGAGAAGGCAATACTTGCGGAAGGGCTGGACCTCGAACGGGATCTCCTCGCCCTGGGGCTTCACGATCATCTGGCGCTCGAGATCGATGGTCAATGTGTAGCCTGGAAAGGCCAGCACCGCATCAAACAGCGTGCTCACAACGGATTCAGGCAAGGCAATGGGCAACAGTCCGTTCTTGAAGCTGTTGTTGAAGAAGATGTCGGCGTAACTCGGCGCGATGATGGCCCGGAAGCCGTACTGGTCGAGGGCCCAGGGAGCATGTTCCCGGGAGGACCCGCAGCCGAAATTCTTGCGAGCCAGCAGAACCGAGGCGCCCGCGTACCGCGGCTGGTTCAACACGAAGTCGGGGTTTGGGCGGCGCGAGTGGGGGTCCTGCCCCGGGTAGCCGGCGTCCAGGTAGCGCCATTCGTCGAACAGGTTCTGTCCGAATCCGGTCTTGCGGATGGACTTCAGGAACTGCTTGGGAATGATCGCGTCGGTGTCGACGTTTTCCCGGTCCATCGGCGCGACGAGACCCTTGTGTACGGTGAATTTTTGCATCAGTTCTTCCTCGCAGCGTGTTCGAGCTTCTCGGCTGCCTTGCGCAGGTCCTGGCCGATACCCGCGATGGTGTTGCAGCCGGTGGCCACCACGGCGAGCCGCAGAATGCCGGTTCCTGCCAACATGCGCATGGGAAGCCTCCGGGTGCGTTCAGATGAAACGTCGGACATCGACGAAATGCCCATGAATGGCCGCCGCTGCTGCCATCGCGGGACTCACCAGGTGGGTACGGCCACCGGAACCCTGCCGGCCTTCGAAGTTGCGGTTGCTCGTCGAGGCACAGCGCTCGCCCGGTTCGAGCCGGTCGGCGTTCATCGCAAGACACATGGAACAGCCGGGCTCGCGCCATTCGAAGCCTGCAGCCTTGAAGATCTCATCCAGACCCTCGCGCTCGGCCTGCTGCTTGACCAGTCCGGAGCCGGGCACCACCAGCGCGACGCGAATGTTGCCTGCGATCTTGCGGCCCAGTTTCTGTACGACAGCAGCAGCCTCGCGCATATCTTCTATGCGGCTGTTGGTGCACGAACCGATGAAGACCTTGTCCACATGCAGATCGTTCAGCGCCTTGCCGGGCTCCAGTCCCATGTAGGTCAGGGCACGCTCGATGGCACCACGCTTGTTGGCATCCTTTTCCTTGTCGGGATCCGGTACGCGGCCATCGACGCCAAGCACCATTTCCGGCGAGGTGCCCCATGTCACCTGTGGCACGATCCGTGAGGCATCGATCTCGATCGTTGCATCGAAGTGCGCGTCGGGGTCCGAGTGCAGCGTGCGCCAATAGGCGACGGCATGCTCCCATTCGACACCGATGGGCGCCAAGGGACGGCCCTTGACGTAGTCGATCGTCTTCTGATCCACCGCCACGAGGCCCGCGCGCGCACCTGCCTCGATGGCCATGTTGCACACCGTCATGCGGCCTTCCATGGTGAGGGCCCGGATGGCGGCGCCGGCAAACTCGATCGTGTAGCCTGTGCCTCCGGCCGTACCGATACGCCCGATGACGGCAAGCACGATGTCCTTGGCACTGCAACCGGGCTGCAGACTGCCTTCCACCCGCACCAGCATGTTGCGGGCCTTCTTGGCCAGAAGGGTCTGGGTGGCCATCACGTGCTCGACCTCGCTGGTGCCGATCCCGTGTGCCAGCGCGCCGAAGGCTCCATGCGTCGATGTGTGGGAGTCGCCACAGACGACCGTCATTCCGGGGAGCGTGGCCCCGTTCTCCGGGCCGATGACATGGACGATGCCCTGACGCTTGGAAAGATACGGAAAATAGGCGGCGGCGCCGTACTGGCTCATGTTGGCATCGAGCGTCGTGATCTGCTCGCGACTGACCGGGTCGGTGATGCCGTCATAACCCAGCTCCCAGCCGGTCGTCGGAGTGTTGTGGTCGGCAGTCGCGACGATCGAACTGACACGCCAAACCTTGCGGCCTGCCTCCCGCAAGCCCTCGAAGGCCTGTGGACTGGTGACCTCGTGGACAAGATGCCGGTCGATGTACAGGACGGCCGTGCCATCCTCCTCGGTGTGGACGACGTGTTCGTCCCAGATCTTGTCATACAAGGTGCGGCTCATGGTGCAGTTTTTCCTTTAATCACCCGATTTTAGGCGGCGCAGCACGGAAAGCGCCGGGCCCATGGGGTACCGGCGCTGGAGCAGCCGCTTCAACGCGCTCAGCGCTGCGTGATCGGGAGAACTTCTCGCTGGGGAGAGCCGCTGTACAGCTGACGCGGACGCCCGATCTTGTACTCGGGGTCACCGATCATTTCATTGAGTTGCGCGATCCACCCGACGGTACGGGCCAGCGCGAAGATGGCCGTGAACAGGGATGTCGGGATGCCGATTGCACGTTGGACAATGCCGGAATAGAAGTCGACGTTGGGGTAGAGCTTGCGCTGCACGAAATAGTCATCCTCGAGTGCGATCTTCTCGAGCGCCATCGCGAGCTTGAACAGCGGGTCGTTCTCGAGCCCCAATGCCGTCAGGACTTCCCGGCAGGTTTCCTGCATGAGCTTGGCGCGCGGGTCATAGTTCTTGTAGACACGGTGCCCGAAGCCCATCAGCTTGATGCCGGAGCTCTTGTCCTTGACCTGGTTGATGAATTCCCCGACCTTGCTGACACCGCCCATCTTCTGGATGTCGGTGAGCATGTTGAGGCAGGCTTCATTGGCGCCCCCGTGGGCCGGACCCCACAGGCAGGCCACGCCCGCGGCAATCGCGGCGAACGGGTTGGTGCCGGAGCTGCCGCACAGGCGAACGGTTGAAGTCGACGCGTTCTGTTCATGGTCGGCATGCAGGATGAAGATGCGGTCCAGGGCCCGCTCGATGACCAGATTCACGTCATAGGGTTCGCACGGGGTGGCAAACATCATGTGCAGGAAGTTGCCCGCGTAGCTGAGGCTGTTGCGCGGATACATGTAGGGCTGCCCGGCGCTGTACTTGTAGGCCATCGCCACCAGCGTCGGCAACTTGGCGATCAGACGGATCGCGGAAATCTCGCGGTGTTCGGGATTGTTGATGTCCGTGCTGTCATGGTAGAAGGCCGACAGGGCGCCGACCAGGCCGGTCATGATCGCCATCGGATGCGCATCGCGACGGAACCCGCGCAGGAAGAACTGCATCTGTTCATTGACCATGGTGTGGTTCGTCACACGCTTGGTGAAGGCCGCCTTGGCCTCGACATCCGGGAGGTTGCCGTACAGCAGCAGATGGCAGGTTTCGAGGAAGTCGCAGTTGGTCGCCAGTTGCTCGATGGGGTAGCCGCGGTAGAGCAGTTCGCCCTTGTCGCCATCGATGTAGGTGATCGTGGATTGGCACGAGGCGGTCGACAGGAAGCCGGGGTCGTAGGTGAACATCCCCGTCTGAGCGTACAGCTTGCGGATGTCGATGACGTCAGGGCCGACGCTGCCACTGTAGACCGGCAGGTCGATGTTCGGTGTGCCATTGCTGAATGACAGCGTGGCTTTGTTATTCGCTAGTTTCATAGTCGCCCTTTCAGCGGTGTTCTCTCAACATACCAAGTACTTCGATCACGTGGTCGCGGTTCAGCGCGGTGTCTATCTGGCCGGGGGTCTTTCTGCCAAGGTGCAGGTCGAGCAAATCATTGTCACTCAAGTCCATCAGCGCTGTAAGGCCATCTGCCTGGCGGCGCGTGAGCGAACCCGAATATCTTTGCAGGAAGCGCTCCACATACAGGTCGTTCTCCAGCATGCCCCTGCGACAGCGCCAGCGAAGGCGGCTGAGGGCCCGCTCATCCAGCAGTTCAGAGGCAGAGTCGTCGACGACCATGGTTGCAGGGCTTCAGACGGTTCGCAGGACCATCATTTCCTTGATCTTGCCGATCGCACGGGTCGGGTTGAGTCCCTTCGGACAGACATCGACACAGTTCATGATCGTGTGGCAGCGGAACAGGCGGTAGGGGTCCTCCAGGTTGTCCAGACGTTCCGCCGTGGCTTCGTCCCGGCTGTCGGCGATGAACCGATAGGCCTGCAAGAGACCGGCCGGGCCGACGAACTTGTCTGGGTTCCACCAGAAACTGGGACAACTCGTGGAGCAACTGGCACACAGGATGCACTCGTACAGGCCGTTGAGTTCCTCGCGCTCCTGAGGACTTTGCAGGCGCTCCTTCTCCGGTGGCACGTTGTCGTTCACCAGATAGGGCTTGATGGAGTTGTACTGCTTGAAGAACTGCGTCATGTCCACGATCAGGTCGCGGATCACTGGCAGGCCCGGCAGGGGCTTGAGCGTGATGGTGCCCGGCAGGGTGTTCATGTTGGTCAGGCAGGCAAGACCGTTCTTGCCATTGATGTTCATGGCATCGGAGCCGCATACGCCTTCGCGGCAGGACCGGCGGAACGATATGCTGGGATCGACGGCCTTGAGTTTCATCAGGGCATCGAGCAGCATGCGTTCGTTGCCGTCGAGTTCCACCTCGATGGTCTGCATGTAGGGCTTGGCGTCCTTGTCGGGGTCGTAACGGTAGATCTGGAACGTGCGTTTTTGCATCATGGACTCCGGTCTGGAAGAGCTTAAAAAGTGCGAACCTTCAGGGGAACGGATTCGACGGTGAGCGGTTTCATCTGCACAGGCTTGTAGCTCAGGCGACTGCCTTCGCTGTACCACAGTGTGTGCTTGTGCCAGTCGGTATCGTTCCGGCCGTTCGGATGCTCGGGCGTGTCGCCATAGTCGGCGACCGAATGGGCGCCCCGGCTCTCGCGGCGCGCAGCAGCCGACACGATCGTGGCCTGCGCTGCCTCGATGAGGTTCTCGACCTCCAGGGCCTCGATGCGCGCCGTGTTGAACACCTTGGACTTGTCCTTGAGGTTGATGCGCCCAACCCGGTCCCGGATGGCCGCTATCGCGCTGACACCTTCGTCCAGCATGGCCTGCGTACGGAAGACGCTGGCATGTTTCTGCATGGTGGAGCGGATGTCGTTGGCAACGTCCTGGGCATACTCGCCGTCCGTGGCATTGTCGAGGTGGGCCAGGCGGGCCAGCGAACGATCGGCGGCGTCTGCCGGGAGTTCCTTGTGGCTCCTGGTCTTGTCGTTGAATTCGACGATGTGGTTGCCGGCTGCGCGACCGAACACCAGCAGGTCCAGCAGCGAATTGGTGCCCAGGCGGTTGGCACCATGCACGCTCACGCAGGAGCATTCGCCAACCGCGTAGAGCCCCTGCACCGGCGCGTTGTGGTTGTCGCCCTGCTGTGTGACCACCTGCCCGTGGATGTTGGTGGGTATTCCACCCATCTGGTAGTGAATGGTCGGGACCACTGGAATCGCCTCTCGGGTGACATCGACGTTGGCAAAGTTGACGCCGATCTCGTGCACCGAAGGCAGTCGCTTCATGATGGTCTCGGCGCCAAGATGGTCGAGCTTGAGCAGGACGTAGTCCTTGTTGGGGCCGCAACCGCGCCCCTCCTTGATTTCCTGGTCCATGCAGCGCGACACGAAGTCACGTGGCGCCAGGTCCTTCAGCGTGGGCGCGTAACGCTCCATGAAACGCTCGCCATTGCTGTTCACCAGGATGGCTCCCTCACCCCGGCAGCCTTCGGTCAGCAGCACGCCGGCGCCGGCCACTCCGGTGGGGTGGAACTGCCAGAACTCCATGTCCTCGAGAGCCAGCCCTGCGCGGGCTGCCATTCCGAGGCCATCGCCGGTGTTGATGAAGGCGTTGGTCGAGGCCGCAAATATCCGGCCGGCGCCGCCGGTGGCAAGCATGGTGGTCTTGGCCTGCAGAATATGCACCTCGCCGGTTTCCATCTCCAGGGCGGCGACACCCACGACATCGCCTTCGGAGTCGCGGATCAGGTCCAGGGCCATCCACTCCACGAAGAACGCCGTGCGGGCCTTCACATTCTGCTGGTAGAGCGTGTGCAGCATGGCATGTCCGGTGCGGTCGGCGGCCGCACAGGCACGTTCGACAGCCTTCTCGCCATAGTTTGCGGTGTGGCCGCCAAAGGGCCGCTGGTAGATCGTACCGTCCGGGTTGCGGTCAAACGGCATGCCCATATGCTCCAGGTCGTACACGACCTTGGGTGCCTCGCGGCACATGAACTCGATGGCGTCCTGATCACCCAGCCAGTCGGACCCCTTCACGGTGTCGTAGAAATGGTAGTGCCAGTTGTCCTCGTTCATGTTGCCCAGCGACGCACCGATGCCGCCCTGCGCCGCGACAGTATGCGAGCGGGTCGGGAAAACCTTGGACAACACCGCGACGTTGAGACCGGCACGCGCCAGTTGCAGGGAGGCACGCATTCCGGAGCCGCCGGCTCCGATGATGACGACGTCGAACTTGCGTTTCGAGATGGATTTGGTCATGGTAGCAATCAGGTATCTGGGGGCAGGGCGAGAGGGGGCGCGTCTCCGGGCTGTACTACAGGCGCCAAAGCACCTGGATCGCCCAGCCGGCGCAACCGACAAGCCAGACGATGGTGAAAATCTGCAGGGACAGCCGCACTGCGACCGGCTTGACGTAGTCCATCCAGATGTCGCGCACGCCCACCCACACGTGGTAGAGCAGGGCCACAATGATGACGAATGTCAACACCTTCATCCATTGGGCCGAGAAGATGCCGGCCCATCGGTCATAACCGAGCGGTCCCTTGGTGAACAGCACCTGGGCCAGCACGATGGCGGTGAAGATCGCCATCAGGCCCGCCGTGACACGCTGGCTCAACCAGTCCCGCAGGCCGTAGTGCGCTCCGACGACGATTCGCTTGGATCCGAAGTTGACTGCCATGGTGAAGTGTCCTTTTTGTGAGTGCCGGCATCAGGGCTGGCGGTGGCACGGTGGGCGCCGGTGCTGCGTGTTCCGTCGCGGTGAGGTGCCAGGGTGAGAGGGGGTCAATACAGGCCGAAAAGCTTGGCGGCACACACCACGGTGATGCCGAGACTCAAGGCCAGCGTGGCGGCGGCAGAACGCCTGCCGAACTCCTTGCTGACGGCATGGTTGATGTCCATCCAAAGGTGGCGAAGGCCGGCGATCATGTGGTGCAGATACGCCCAAACCAGGGCCAGCACCACCAGCTTCATGAACCAGCCCGCAAAGGGTCCCAGCCCCTGGTTGCCAAATGCGCTGGTGAACCGGGCGAATGAAATCTCGGATGACACCGAGGTGTCGAACATCCAGATGATGAACGGCAGCAGCAGGAACATGATGGCTCCGCTGATCCGGTGCAGGATGGACACGATGCCTGCCAGCGGGAGTCGGTACCCCGGCAGGTCGGTGAGGGCGTTGATGTTGCGGAACTCGGGGCGTTTGGGACGGTTGGAGGAGGCCAGATCGGTCATGGATTTTGCTTCTGCTTATGGTGGTTGGCTCGGGATGTCCGCTGTGCAGGTGGGAGCGCACAAAATTCTATTTCAACCCTGGCGACTGACGCAGGACTTGCAGGCTTGACCACGGTGCCGCCACGATGGTGTTGCCGCGGTGCAGGGACGGGCCCGTCAACTGAGGTCATTGCGGTAGTGGTGTCTGTCGGTGCGGTACAGGCCCCGGCGGAGCTCGATGGCCTTGTCGTCGTAGGTGTAGGCAATGCGTTCGACACTGAGCATGGGTGTATTTTGCGCCAACTTCATCAGCTCGGCTTGTGCCGCGTCTGGCAAGACCGCCCTGATCTTCTCCTTGGCGCGGACCATGCGGACACCGAACTCGGTTTCGAACAGGGCATACATCGGGCCCGCATGGGCGCTCAGGCGCTCCGCCGTGAGGCCCTTGAACGGAAGCGCCGGCAGCCAGATGTCTTCGAGAATGGTGGGGTTGCCGGCGAAGGACAAGACCCTGCGGACCTGCAGCACGGCCTCGCCGGCCCGCAGATTGAGCGCGCGGGCAACTTCTGAACTTGCGCGCTGCCGGCGGCAATCGACAATCCGTCGCTGGGCCGGGCCCTCGCTGCTGGCATCGCCGTCGTCAGGCATCAGCTTCAGGAAGCGGTACTGGACATGACGTTCGGCATGCGTTGCCACAAACGTGCCCTTGCCCTGGCGCCGGATCAGCAGGTTCTCGGCCGCGAGTTCATCAATGGCTTTGCGAACCGTTCCCTGGCTCACGCGAAAACGGGCGGCGAACTCCATCTCGCTGGGGATGGCCTCGCTGGGCTTCCACTCGCCCGCCTGCAGGCTCTTGAGCATGAGCCCCTTGATCTGCTGGTACAAGGGACTGAACGACGGCGTGCTGGCATGGCTCGCCGGGGGGCCTTGTGCGGCAAGGTCCGTGGCAGGGTCGGCAGGCAATGGAGTGGCTTGTTGCATGGGTGTCGCAGGGGGCCGCCACTGGCGGGTGCCCCATCTTCAGCGGTCGAATCATATCTTATATAAGACATAAGACAAGTTGACCATCGCGACTTTTCGCGGGTAAACTCTTACCGATTGAGGCAAGCTCGGGCACGCTGTCGGAGCCCTTGTGCTCAAGCGCTTCCCACCACTTCCTGGAGTCTTTCTCATGAGCAAAAAGCCTGTTCGCGTCGCCGTTACCGGAGCCGCAGGTCAGATCGGTTACGCCCTGCTGTTCCGCATCGCGAGTGGTGCCATGTTGGGCGCGGATCAACCGGTCATCCTGCAGTTGCTGGAGATCCCCGACGAGAAGGCCCAGAACGCGCTCAAGGGCGTGATGATGGAACTGGACGACTGCGCGTTTCCGCTGCTCGCCGGCATGGAGGCCCATGGAGATCCCATGACCGCATTCAAGGAAACCGATTACGCCTTGCTCGTGGGCGCCCGGCCCCGTGGGCCCGGCATGGAGCGCGCCGACTTGCTGAGCGCAAATGCCCAGATCTTCACGGCCCAGGGCAAGGCTCTCAATGCGGTCGCAAGCCGCAATGTCAAGGTGCTCGTGGTCGGCAACCCCGCCAATACCAATGCCTATATAGTCATGAAGAGCGCGCCGGATCTCCCGCGTCGCAACTTCACGGCCATGCTGCGCCTTGACCATAACCGCGCGCTGAGCCAGATCGCCGCCAAGACCGGCAAGCCGGTGTCTGCCATCGAGAAACTGGCGGTCTGGGGAAACCACTCGCCGACCATGTACGCCGACTACCGGTTCGCCACGATCGACGGCCACAGCGTGAAGCAGATGATCAACGACCAGGAGTGGAACGCCAACACCTTCCTGCCGACGGTGGGCAAGCGCGGCGCGGCGATCATCGCTGCGCGCGGTGTTTCCTCTGCAGCCTCGGCAGCCAATGCCGCCATCGACCACATGCGCGACTGGGCACTTGGCACGAACGGCAGGTGGGTGACCATGGGCATTGCTTCGGATGGACAGTACGGAATCCCCAGGGACACGATGTTCGGGTTTGCAGTCACCTGTGCCAACGGCGATTACCAGTTGGTGGAGGGCCTCGAGATCGATGCTTTCAGCCAGGAATGCATCAACAAGACGCTGAAGGAACTGCAGGAAGAGCAGGCTGGCGTTGCGCACCTGCTCTGAGCAGTGATACATCCCCGCCAGGTTCTGTTGGGGGCACAGGCAGCCGCGGGAGTGCTGCCCGTCTGCGACCACTACAGTGGCGTCGAGGTCCGGATGCGCAAGAGCCTGGCTCTGCAGGCGGAGATGGCTCAGGAGTTTGGCACCTGCGTGTTCGACGTGACCCTGGACTGCGAGGATGGCGCCACCGCCGGTGCCGAGCATGCCCAGGCTGAACTGGTGGTTGCGCTCGCCAACGAAGCCTGCAGCAAGGCGCGCAGCGCCGGCACAGGGGTCCGGCCGCGCATTGCGGTGCGTGTGCATCCGGTGCATCACCCGGCGTTTGCGAGCGAGGTGCAGACGATCGTGGCCGGCGCCCGCGCCAACCTGTGCCACATCATGATTCCGAAGGTGGAGTCCGTGTCAGACATCGACATGGCAGTCGCTGCGGTCGATGCTGCTGGCGGACGTTCCAAAGGTGCGGCGATGCCCCTGCATGTGCTGCTGGAGTCTGCGGCAGCGGTACACCGCGCTTTCGAGATCGCATCGCACAGAAGGGTGCAGTCCGTCAGCTTCGGGTTGATGGATTTTGTCTCCTCGCATGGCGGCGCTATTCCTGCCGCCGCCATGTCGGTCAGCGGCCAGTTCGAACATCCACTGGTGGTGCGTGCCAAGCTGGAGGTGGCGTCCGCCTGCCATGCACATGGCAAGGTGCCATCACACTGCGTGGTCACGGAGTTCCGGGACCACGAAGCCCTGGCCCGCTCGGCCGGCCGGGCTGCGAAAGAATTTGGCTATACCCGCATGTGGAGCATCCATCCAGGGCAGATTCGCACCCTGCTGGCGGCGTTCGCTCCGCAACGCGACGAGATCGATGTCGCATCGGAGATCATCGAAGCTGCCCGGAAGGCGCAATGGGCGCCCATCGAGTTTTCCGGGCAACTGCATGACCGCGCGAGCTATCGCTTTTTTTGGCACATACTGGAGCGTGCGCACCAGACCGGGCAAGTGCTGCCGGCGCCAGTGCGACACTATTTCGTCGAAGCTCCAACCCAGCCGTGACGATGGCCTGATCAACCGGGGACACTGCAATGAAATCCATGCTTCTGGCCGCCCTTTTGGCGGGAGCCCTGGTGGACGCCCATGCACAGACGTCACCGCGCAAGCCTGTGGGCGGGCCGGATGCAAAGCCTGCCCACAGGGAAATCCGTGTCCTGGCGCGCAACATTGCAGCCGAAGCACGTGCACCGTTGACACAGGCTGAACTCGATGTCGCGGCAAGGGTCCATGTGGGAACGCTGCCTTGCGAGCTGGGGCAGACCGTCGTGCTGGCGCCTGATGTTGCGCAGGAGGGTTACTTCACCTTGCGCCTGGGCTCGAAAGGCTACCGTGTCGCACCGGAGGAAACCACCACGGGCGCCATCCGGCTGGAGGACAAGGCTGCCGGAATCGTCTGGCTCCAGTTGGCCAACAAGTCAATGCTGATGAGCCAGAAGCTGGGGCGCCGGCTCGCCGACGAGTGCCGCAGTCCCTTGCAGGCTCAGGTTGCGCAAGCCATGCTGGTCAACCCGCCGCCCAGCGTGCTGGACGCGGTCCCCAAGGTGGCTACGCCGACGGCGACGGCCTCGGACTGACCGCCTATCGCTGTTTTCATTGTTTTTTGATTTCCAGGAGAAAACCATGTTGCAAGATTACCGTACCCATGTTGCCGAGCGCGCCGCCCTTGGCATTCCGCCCTTGCCGCTGTCGGCAAAGCAGGTGGCGGATCTCGTCGAACTGCTCAAGAGCCCGCCGGCAGGCGAGGAGGGCACGCTGCTCGAACTGATCACCTACCGGGTGCCGGCCGGTGTGGATGATGCGGCCAAGGTCAAGGCCAGCTACCTCGCGGCGGTGGCCCATGGCAGCGAGAAGTGTTCGCTGATCAGCCGCGAGAAGGCCACGGAACTGCTGGGCACCATGCTGGGGGGGTACAACATCAGCCCGCTGGTGGATCTCCTGTCCGATGAGTCGGTCGCCCCTGTGGCGGCAGCCGGCCTCAAGAGGACACTGCTGATGTTCGACCAGTTTCACGACGTCAAAGAAAAGGCGGACAAGGGCAACCCCCATGCGCGCGCCGTGCTGCAGAGCTGGGCCGATGGCGAGTGGTTCACGAGCCGCCCGGAAGTACCCAGGAGCATCACTGTCAGCATCTTCAAGGTGGCGGGTGAAATCAACACCGATGACCTGTCGCCGGCGCCGGACGCCTGGAGCCGCCCCGACATTCCCCTGCATGCGCTGGCCATGCACAAGAACGCCCGGCCCGGCATCACACCCGAGCAGGATGGCAAGCGCGGCCCGGTGAAGTTCATCGAAGACCTGCGCGCGCGCGGTCATCTGGTGGCCTATGTGGGTGATGTTGTCGGAACGGGTTCCAGCCGCAAGTCGGCGACCAACTCTGTACTGTGGTTCACCGGGGAGGACATCCCCTACGTCCCGAACAAGCGCTTTGGTGGTGTGTGCCTGGGCGGAAAGATCGCGCCCATCTTCTACAACACGATGGAGGATTCCGGGGCCCTGCCGATCGAACTCGACGTCAGCCAGATGAACATGGGCGACGTTGTGGAGCTGCTGCCCTACGAAGGGCGCGCCGTCAAGGACGGCAAGGTCATCGCCGAGTTCAGCCTCAAGAGCGAAGTGCTGCTGGACGAAGTCCGTGCAGGTGGCCGCATCCCGCTCATCATCGGCCGTGGTCTGACTGCCAAGGCGCGCGAGGCGTTGCGCCTGCCACCGAGCACCTTGTTCCGTCTGCCGCAAAATCCCGCGGATACGAAGTCCGGATTCACGCTGGCCCAGAAGATGGTCGGGCGCGCCGTCGGGCTGCCCGATGGGCAGGGCGTGCGCCCGGGAACCTATTGCGAACCCCGCATGACGTCCGTGGGTTCACAGGACACCACCGGCCCGATGACCCGTGACGAGCTGAAGGACCTCGCCTGCCTGGGCTTCAGTGCCGACCTCGTGATGCAGTCTTTCTGTCACACGGCGGCGTATCCGAAGCCGGTCGACGTCAAGATGCACCATGAACTGCCGGATTTCATCAGCACCCGTGGCGGCATCAGCCTTCGGCCTGGCGACGGCATCATCCACAGCTGGCTGAACCGCATGCTGCTGCCAGACACGGTGGGCACCGGTGGCGACAGCCACACCCGCTTTCCGATCGGCATCAGCTTCCCGGCGGGTTCCGGCCTGGTCGCCTTTGGAGCAGCCACTGGCGTGATGCCGCTCGACATGCCGGAGAGCGTGCTGGTGCGCTTCAAGGGCCAGATGCAGCCTGGTGTGACCTTGCGTGACCTCGTGAACGCGATCCCGCTGTATGCGATCCGGGCCGGGCTGCTGACCGTCGCCAAGCAGGGCAAGAAGAACATCTTCTCCGGGCGGATCCTCGAGATCGAGGGTTTGCCGGACCTCAAGGTGGAGCAGGCCTTCGAGCTCAGCGATGCCTCCGCCGAACGCTCGGCGGCCGGTTGCACCGTGCACCTGGACAAGGCGCCGATCATCGAGTACATCAACAGCAACATCACCATGTTGAAGTGGATGATCTCTACGGGCTACCAGGACACCCGCACGATCCAGCGCCGTATCGATGCGATGCAGGCCTGGCTGGCCGACCCGGTTCTCATGAAGGCCGATGCGGACGCGCAATACGCCGCAGTGATCGAGATCGACCTGGAGGATGTGCATGAGCCGATCGTGGCCTGCCCCAACGATCCGGACGACGTGAAAACGCTCTCGGAAGTGGCCGGCTCCAAGATCGACGAAGTCTTCATCGGCAGCTGCATGACCAATATCGGGCACTTCCGGGCGGCGTCGAAGCTGCTCGAGAACAAGCGCGACATCCCGGTGAAATTGTGGATGGCCCCTCCCACCAAGATGGACGCCAAGCAACTCAGCGACGAAGGACACTACGGCGTTCTCGGCACCGCTGGCGCGCGCATGGAGATGCCCGGCTGCAGCCTGTGCATGGGCAACCAGGCGCAGGTCAAGGAGGGGGCCACCGTGTTCAGCACCTCGACGCGCAACTTCCCGAACCGGCTGGGCAAGAACTCCAATGTGTATCTGGGGTCCGCGGAGTTGGCGGCCATCTGTTCCAAGCTCGGACGGATTCCGACCCGGCAAGAGTACATGGCGGACATGGGCGTCTTGACTACGGCCAGCAAGGAGGTGTACCGGTACCTCAACTTCGATCGCATCGAGGAGTACACCGATGCGGCAAGCACCGTGAAGGCAGTGGCCACGACCTGAGGCGTGCAGCCCGGGCCGCCGGGCCTGCGGAGGCGCTCGCACTGTCGCCGCCCCGTGGGCCTGACGGTGCACGGTAACCGGCATGACTACATGGGCGAGGCTTTCAAGTGGGATTACCTCTGGGCCGCACTGTGCTTGGTGGGGCCCGTCTACTTCATCTCCAGGAGCGCCTGAGTGATGGTTTTCGGGGCTGCACACGACCCCGAGTCCCCAGCGGCCTCAGCCCGCCTGGAACTCGAACAGCCGCTGAAAACTGAAGGCCAGTGACGACATCAGCACGATCGTTCCCAGGAACATCGACAACACCAGGGCAATGACGGTCAGCCAGGTGGTGTTCCCACCTTTTGCCTCGGGCGACGCCCCGGGGTTGAAGCGGGAGTTCCAGCGTTGCGTCGCGGTCAGGCCATACACGATGGCCGTCAGCGCGCACCCTGATGCCGTGAATCCGAGCAGGGGAATCAGGGCCCAGCTCATCGCATCGTCCACACCCCATTCCTGCACCCGCCAGACACCGTACAGGCCGAGCAGGCTGGGCACAGGCAGCAACCACGCCCAGGCATCGCGGGGGCCTTTCAGGTAGAAGCGGTGCAAACCCAGTGGACCCCCCAGCAATGCCAACCAGGTGGCTGCTGTCTTGTTTTTCATGTGCGGATGCCCCGAGGAACGGATGTGTTGCCCTGGCCCAGGCTGCGCTGCATCATCACGACGTCGAGCCACTGTTCGAATTTCCATCCGCAGGCCTTCAGGACCCCGGTGGGTTCGAAGCCGACAGCCCGGTGCAGGCCTATCGACCCGGCGTTGGCAGAGTCGCCGATGACGGCGATCATCTGCCTTACGCCCGAACGTTCCGCTGCCGCCAGCAACTCCGCCAGCAAAGCGCGGCCGATCCCGTTGCGGTGTTTTCCAGCTTCCACATAGACCGAGTCCTCCGCCGAGAAACGGTAGGCCGGGCGCGGTTTGAACCAGTTGCAATAGGCAAAGCCGACAACACGGTCGTTGGTTTCGGCCACCAGATAGGGGAGATTGCGCGCCAGGACTTCGGCACGGCGAGTGGCCATGTCCTGGACGGTGGGGGGATCTATTTCAAAGGTGCCGGTGCCCCCCAGCACATGCTGCGCATAGATCGCGGTGATCCCCGTGATGTCGTCCGCACGGCTGGGCCTGATGATGGACATGATTCCCCTCGCTATAATGGAAAGCTTTTCAGCGTGTTGCTGGCCAGGTGGCCATGTTACGTGTCTCAACGCTGAAATAATGGTGGCTAGAAATTTCCACCTCCCCCGAAGGATAAATCATGGTCGTCATTCGACTTGCCCGTGGTGGTGCCAAGGCCCGCCCATTTTTCAACATCGTCGTCGCCGACAAGCGGACGCGTCGCGACGGACGCTTCATCGAGCGCATCGGTTTTTACAACCCTATCGCGACGGCCAACGAAGAGAGCATCCGTATCGCGATGGACCGGCTGACCTATTGGCAAGGCGTGGGTGCCCAGGCTTCTCCGACGGTCGAGCGCCTGATCGGGCAGGCAGCCAAGAAGGCCGCCTGACTTTTGCCATGCGGGGGCGATCCTAACGCCCCCAGGATCCCATGGTGCACGAACTCGATGTGACCGACATCCCCGAGGATGCCATTGAGGTCGGGCGTCTGGGGGAGGCATGGGGTGTCAAGGGCTGGTTCAAGGTGCTTGCGCACAGCAATGCGCCACAGGCCTTGTACTCCTCGAAGCGTTGGTACCTGATGCCGGCAGACCGCGGCACCAAGGGTTTTGAAGGCAACCGCCTCCTGCGCATCACGGAGGTCAAGGACCATGCGGGCGGGATCGTGGCCAGTGCCCAGACCATCCAGGACCGGTCTGCCGCAGAACTGCTTCGCGGCGCCCGGGTCTTCATCCCCCGGTCCAGTTTTCCCAGTACCGAACCCGATGAATACTACTGGGTCGATCTGATCGGTCTGGATGTGGTGAACCGGGAAGGACAGAGTCTTGGACGGGTCAAGGAGTTGCTGTCCACCGCGGCGCAGGCGGTCCTGGTCCTGGATTTCGACCATGCCGGTGAACCCGGCGAACGGATGATTCCATTTGTGGCCGCTTACATCGACCATGTTGACCGGGTCGGCAAGAAAATCCTGGTGGACTGGCAACCAGACTACTGAGCGGATACCGGCGCCATGCGCTTCGACATCATTACTTTGTTTCCCGAGATGTTTGCGCCCTTTCTGGTGTCGGGCGTGACGCGCCGCGCGTTCGAGACCGGTGCGGTCGAAGTGAAGGTTGCCAACCCGAGGGACTTCGCAGACGGCAACTACCGGCGTGTGGATGATCGACCGTTCGGCGGCGGGCCAGGCATGGTCATGATGGCTGAACCGCTGCACCGTTGCCTGTCCCAGGTTCGCGCCTCCAGAACAGACGCCCCTGCGGTGGTGCTTTTCTCTCCGCACGGCAGGCCATTGGACCAGTCCATGGTGGCCCATTGGGCCTCCAGCCAGGGGGCCGTCCTTGTATGTGGCCGTTACGAGGGCATTGACCAGCGCTTCGTCGATGCCGAGGTGGACCACGAGATCAGCCTGGGTGACTTCGTGCTTTCCGGCGGTGAAATCGCCGCGATGGCCCTCATCGATGCGGTGGCGCGCATCCAGCCGGGGGTGCTGACCGATCCGGAAAGCCATGTGCAAGACAGCTTCAACAACGGTCTCGACGGTTTGCTGGATTGCCCCCACTACACGCGCCCCGAAGTGTGGCACAGTGTTCGGGTCCCCGACGTGCTGCTTTCTGGCAACCACGCCCTTCTGGCGCGTTGGCGCCGTGATCAGAGCCTGGCGGCAACTCAGCGGCTCCGCCCTGACCTGATTGCTGCGGCAAGGGCGTCCGGGCGCCTGAGTGCCACCGATGAACTGCACCTGCGGACGGTGCAGGGGACCTGATTCCGGCTGCCGCCGCGCGGCTTGTTATACTCGCGGGCTGTCCGATCCTCTGCTCGGCCGCCCCTGATGCATATTTGGGGCACCTGTGCCATGTCGGCACTGGCGCGAGCATGATCATTTGAGGAAACCATGAACCTGATCCAAACCCTTGAGCAAGAGGAAATTGCCCGTCTGGGCAAGACCATCCCTGACTTCGCGCCCGGTGATACCGTTGTCGTCAGTGTCAACGTGGTCGAAGGAAACCGCAAACGCGTGCAGGCCTATGAGGGCGTCGTCATTGCCAAGCGCAATCGTGGCCTGAACAGCGGCTTCATTGTCCGCAAGATCTCCAGCGGCGAGGGCGTCGAGCGCACCTTCCAGACCTACAGCCCGCTGATCGCCGGCATCGAGGTGAAGCGTCGCGGTGACGTCCGCCGCGCGAAGCTCTACTACCTGCGTGACCGCAGTGGCAAGTCGGCCCGTATCAAGGAAAAGCTGGCAGTCAAGAAGGCCGTTGCCGCCTGACACTCAGTGTCTAGAAAGAAGCCGCCCCGCTGCCAGGTTGGGGCGGTTTTTTTTGGTCCGTGACATGGCTGTTCCAGCGCCGTTGACGCCGCTCTCCAAGTTGCCGGATTTCGATCCGCGCAAGGTGCCGGTGCTCGGGGTGGACAATCACCTGCCACCCGTGCCGCAAGGCCATCTCTTGCCGGATGCGCTCCGACAGAGGTTCCGTGATCCCCCCGTCTGGCAGCCCGAGATCCGCGACGAACCGATCTGGGTCGCGCGTGAACCGGTTCCGGCGTCAGTGCTGATTGCGGTGGTCTTGCGTACTTGTCCGACGGTGCTCCTGACGCAACGTACAGCCCACTTGTCGAGCCATTCCGGTCAGATTGCCTTTCCCGGGGGCAAGCAGGATGCCGAAGACCCCGACATCGTCAGCACGGCCTTGCGGGAGGCCAGCGAAGAGGTGGGCCTGGCGCCAAACCTTGTCCAGGTGATGGGCACGCTGCCCACCTACCGCACAGGCTCGGGCTTCATCATCACCCCGGTGGTGGGCCTGGTCAGCGCGGATTTCTTGCCTGCCCCCAACGCCTTCGAGGTGGAGGAAGTCTTCGAAGTCCCGTTGGCATTCCTGATGGATCCTGCCAACCACCGCAGGCATGTGATCGTCGCCGAAGGCGTGCGCCGCGATTGGCTATCCATGCCTTATGTGGATGGGCGCGCAGAACGTTTCATCTGGGGCGCCACTGCCGGCATGCTGCGCAATCTTTACCGCTTCCTGCAAGTCTGACATGCGCAGGACCGTGTGAGGTCGCCCCCTGCAGTCGTCTGGCGCCCGGAGGATGTTTGATCTCAGCGCTTATCATTCCCGCATGGGTTTTGTGTCGATTCTCGTTGCGCTGCTGCTGGAGCAGGCCCGGCCGCTGAAGCAGGGCAATGCGGCGCATGGGCTGGCGCGCGCATGGGTGCGCTGGGTCGGGCACAGTTTCGATGCCGGCAGGCCGCAGCATGCCGTGCTCGCCTGGACAGTGGGTGTGCTGCTCCCCGCCACCGTGACTGCAGCGGTCTACTGGGTCCTGGTCCTGGCGGCGGGCTGGCCACTGGCGATGGTGTGGAACATCGTGGTCCTCTATGTGACGCTGGGCTTTCGGCAGTTCAGCCACCATTTCACCGACATCCGCAATGCGCTGGAGTCCGGCGATACGGAGCAGGCCAGGCATTTGCTTGCCCGCTGGCGTCAGGTCGATCTTGCAGGCCTGCCGCGCAGCGAGATCGTGCGCCAGGTGGTCGAGCATTCGGTCATCGCCGCGCATCGCCATGTCTTCGGTGTGCTGACCTGGTTCTCGATTTTGTCCGCCGTGGGTTTGGGGCCGGCCGGGGCCGTGCTCTACAGGCTGGGTGAATTCGTGCCCCGCTACTGGCGAAGCAAGGCAGAGGTGCTGGCGCAGCCCGTGAGCGAGCCGCTGCAGGTCATGGCTTCGCAATGCTGGCACCTGATAGATTGGCTTCCGGCGCGCGTCACAGCGATCGGATTTGCGGTCGTCGGGAGTTTCGAGGAGGCTATCGAGAACTGGCGCAACCGGGTGCAACAGGGGCTGTCTGGCAATGACGGTGTGATTCTTGCCGCCACGGCCGGGGCGATCAACCTGCACCTCGGGAGTGGAGCGCAGGACCCAGGCGGCGGGGGGGCAGACACTGACGGCGACGCATCCGCACTGCTGTCCGGCGGCCAGCAACCCGAGGTAGGCCATCTGCGCACGGTGGTCGGCCTGGTCTGGCGTACGGTGCTGATGTGGATGACGCTGCTGGCCTTGCTGACGCTGGCCCGGCTGCTGGGCTGACAGCGGCGGCACGCGCGTGCTGTCAGTAGCGCGTCTTCGACAGTTCGGCGAACAGTTCCTGGTAGATGCGGTAGCGGTCCGGTGAAACCGCCTCCGGGGCGTCATGGGCTCCGAGGGCCGCGATCACCGCGCAACCTGGTTCGTGCAGGTGCGTGCAGTTGTAGAACTTGCAGTGGTCGGCGTGGCTCGCCAGGTCGGGCATGTAGCGCGCCAGACGCATGGGATCGATATGGTGCAGACCGAACTCCTGGAAACCGGGGGAGTCGATCAGCGCGGTGGCGCGGCCCTCGCCCACCCAGTACCAGCTGGTACTGGTCGTTGTGTGTTTGCCGGTCCGAAGCGCACTGGACAATTCACCTGTCTGCGCCAGCGCATGCGGGGCAAACTGGTTGATCAAGGTGCTCTTTCCCGCGCCCGAGGGGCCCAGCACCAGTGTTGTTCGCCCACTCAGCAGTTCGCTCAGCGCCGCATCCTGTGCCGGGTCAGGCAGGCGCAGGCTGACCGGCCGCACCCGGTAGCCCATGTTGCGGTACGGCGCCAGCCATTCCCAGGCGCGCTGAAACGGCACATCAAGGTCTCTCTTGTTGAGGATGACCACCGGCGTGATCCGTGCCGCCTCTGCGGCAATGAGCGCGCGGGACAACTGGTTGCTGGAGAAGGCGGGCTCTGCCGCAATCAGGATCAGCACCTGGTCCAGATTGGACGCGAAGGACTTGGTGCGCAACTCATCGCGCCGGAAGAACAGGTTACGCCGGGGCTCGATGGTTTCGATGGTGCCTTCGTCGCCAGATGCCAGCCACAGGACACGGTCACCAACCACTCCCTGGCTCTTCTTGCCCCGGGAATGGCACAGGACGCGTTGACCATCGTCCGTCTCGACCCAGAAATGCCGACCGTGGTTCTCGACAATGAGCCCTCGCAACAGGCGCTGCGACCCGCTCAAGCATGCCTCCGCAAGCGCCGTTTCACGGCAACAGGGCATCGACGGCGCTGGCGCATTCGAAGTCCGTGCTGGAGATCCCGCCCACATCATGGGTGTTGAAGCGGACGACACAGCGCTTGTAGCTGACCACCAGCTCCGGGTGGTGGTCCGAGAGGTGGGCCGTGAACGCCACTGCATTCACGAAGGCCAGGGTCTGGTAGTAGTTCTCGAAATCGAAATTCTTGGTGATCGCCAGCGATGGGCCTTCGCCCTGCAAGGTCCAGCCTTCCAACCTGGCGAGGCCCGAGACGATTTCGGTGGCGCTCAAGGCCCGCCGCGGTACGGTGGACCAGTCGACCTTTGGTTTCATGCCGTGCATTGTGTCGTCCTGCCTGAGTGGATCATGCGTGCATGCGCGTCAGCCGCTCGATGGCTGGCGGGTGCGAGTAATAGAACTTGACGTAGACGGGGTCGGGCGTCAGCGTGGATGCGTTGTCCTCGTACAGCTTGAGCAAGGCCGCGGACAGGTCCTGGCTGCTGGTTTGAGCCACGGCGAACGCATCGGCTTCGAATTCGTGTCTGCGAGACAGTTGCGTCAACAGCGGACTGATGAAGAAGCCGAAGGCGGGTGTCACCAGCATGAACAGCAACAATGCCAGCGCATCGTTCGGAGCGCCCGCCTGCATGTTCGGCAGGACCCCCAGCGCGGTATAGAACCACGCCTGCCCGGACAACCAGCCGAGCAGCGCGAACGCAAGCAGGCTGAGCGCGAACATCGACACAATACGCTTGATCACATGGCGGTGGCGGAAGTGTCCCAGTTCATGGGCCAGCACGGCGTCCACTTCAGGGGCGGAGAGTCGCGCCAGCAGGGTATCGTAGAAGACAACCCGCTTGGAGGCGCCAAAACCCGTGAAGTAGGCGTTGGCATGTGCGCTGCGCTTGCTGCCGTCCATCACGAACAGTCCCTTGGCGGCGAATCCGCAGCGCTGCATCAAGGCCGTGACGCGCGCCCGCAGGGACTCGTCCTCGAGTGGCTTGAACTGGTTGAACAGTGGCGCGATGAAGGTGGGATAAACCAGCAACAGCAGCAGATTGAATGCCATCCAGACTGCCCAGGCCCACAACCACCACAGAGTTCCTGCAGCCCCCATCAGCCAGAGGATGAGCCACAGGAGCGGGATGCCGATCACCGCACCGATCACCACCGACTTCAGCAGGTCTGCCAGCCACAGTTGCAGCTGCATCTTGTTGAAGCCGAACCGCTCTTCCAGGACGAAGGTCTGGTACCACGACAGGGGCAGTTCGATCACTGCGCCGATCACGGTGAAAGCCACCACCAGTGCGATCTGCTGCAGCATGCCGGGCCCCAGGAGGGCCAGCAATGTGGCATTGAGCGCATGCAGCCCCCCAAGTAGCGTCCATGCCACCACGACGCCTGCGCCAATGCCCATCTCGATGAGTCCCAGCCGGGTCTTGGCGATGGTGTAGTCCGCCGCCTTCTGATGCGCCGACAGCGCGATGGACTGCCGGAATTCCGGCGGGACCTGATCGCGGTGGCGCGCCACATGGCGGACCTGCCGTGACGCCAGCCAGTACCGAAGCAGCGTGCTGCCCAGCAGCGCCAGTACGAAGGCAGTGGTCAGGAGGGTGGCAGGCGAGTAGGAAATTGTCATGGTCTTGGAGGCTCGGGCAGCGCCCCGATCGCGCCCGAGTTTATGCCCAAAGCGCGGATCCCCGCGGCCATTGGGCGACAATCCCGCCATGGTTGAATCCACTCCATCGCTGCAGAAGTCCGACAAGAACCTGGTATGGCTCGATTGCGAGATGTCCGGATTGCAGCCCGACCGTGAGCGGCTGCTCGAATTGGCCATCATCGTGACCGGGCCGGACCTCGAACCGCGAATCGAGGGGCCGGTACTGGTGATCCACCAGAGTGATGCGCTGCTGGACAAGATGGATGCCTGGAACAGGGGCACCCATGCCAAGAGCGGCCTGATCGACAAGGTGAAGCGCTCGGTGCTGACAGAAGCGCAGGCAGAACAGCAACTGCTGGACTTCATCGGGCAGTATGTACCCCGCAATGCCTCGCCGCTCTGTGGCAACACGATCAGCCAGGATCGCCGCTTTCTGGTGAACTACATGCCCCGCCTGGAGGCCTATTTCCACTACCGAAATCTGGACGTGAGTACGCTCAAGGAGCTGGCCAAGCGTTGGCGTCCGGATCTGCACAGTGCCTTCAAGAAGCAGCAGAAGCACACGGCCCTTGCGGATGTGCACGAGTCCATCGACGAACTCGTGTACTACCGCGCACATTTTTTGAAGATGATGTAGGTAAAAACCCGAGGGCGTGCCATAATCGCGGGCTGCGCTGCCTTTGGCAACGCACTTGTGCATCTCCCCTCACACACCGGCACCTGCGCGCACCTGCAGATCAGGTTCCCTCTAGAGTGCAGCCCTTCGGCTGCGGCCAGCAACGCTGGCATTGAGCTTCGTTTGATGGTTGATGTTTTTTTGACCATGAACGACGCTGGCGCAGTTGGCTGCGAGCGCGTGTGAGCACCAAACCATGAACGACGCATTTGAATTGCAGGGCGATCTGTCGCCCGTTTCTTCCCTTTCCAACGACACACCCGCCCATGGGGGCGTCACGGCCCAGGCGGAATTTTCAGAACCTGTGGAACATCTGACAGACGACGCCGCGCTGCCTGCTGTGGGCGAGCCTGAGCCGCATGCGCCCAATGGTTTCGAGAGGATGGGCCTGGCGCCCGAATTGCTGCAGGCAGTGCGCGACTTGGGATTCACCCAGCCGACGGTGGTTCAGGAAAAGACCATCCCTTTGGCCATGCAGGGCCAGGACACCCAGAGCGCTGGCGTGCGGTTCACCGACCTGATGGTGTCCAGCCAGACCGGCAGTGGCAAGACGGCAGCCTTCCTGCTGCCCGTGCTGCACACGCTCCTGATGCAGCGTGAAGCCGCTGCGACGCAGGAGCGCGAGGCATTCGAGCGCGCCTGCGCCGAAGCCGAAGCCCGCGGTGAAGCTCCCCCGAAGCGCCCGCGCCGCAAGGACCCCACCAGCAGCCGCAATTTCAAGGCCGCCACCCCCGGCGCCCTGGTGTTGTGCCCCACCCGGGAACTCGCGCAACAGGTGGCCAACGACGCCATCGATCTGGTGCGCCATTGCCGGGGTCTGCGGATCGCCAATGTGGTCGGTGGCATTCCTTACCAGTTGCAGATTGCGCGGCTGCAGAATGCAGACTTGGTCGTTGCCACGCCGGGACGGTTGCTCGACCTGCAGCGCTCGATGCAGCTCAAGCTCGATCAGGTGCAGTTTCTGGTGGTCGATGAAGCCGACCGCATGCTGGACCTCGGTTTCGCCGACGACCTCGCAGAAGTCAACCAGCTCACGATAGAGCGCAAGCAGACCATGATGTTCAGCGCGACCCTGGCGCCCCGCATCCAGCAGCTGGCCACGCGCGTGATGCGCCAGCCCCAGCGCGTGCAGATCGACAACCCCCAGGAAAAACACCAGAACATCAAGCAGGTGTTGTTCTGGGCCGATAACGCCCAGCACAAGCGCAAGCTGCTCGACCACTGGCTGCGTGACACCAGCATCAACCAGGCCATTGTCTTCGCCAGCACCCAGATCGAGTGTGATGGCCTGGCCAACGACCTGCAGCAGGATGGTTTCAGCGCCGTGGCGCTGCACGGCGCCTTGAACCAGGGCCTGCGCAACCGGCGCCTGATGGCACTGCGCGAGGGGCATGTGCAGATCCTGGTAGCGACCGACGTGGCCGCGCGTGGAATCGATGTCCCGACGATCACCCACGTGTTCAATTTCGGCCTGCCGATGAAAGCCGAGGACTACACCCACCGGATAGGCCGCACCGGACGGGCCGGGCGCGATGGTCTGGCCGTGACGCTCGCAGAGTTCCGCGACCGGCGCAAGATCTTCGACATTGAAGCGTATACACGCCAGCAGTTCAAGTCAGAAGTGATTCCGGGCCTGGAGCCTCAGCAGCGATTCCCCGATAGCCGCCCGGGTGGCAATTTCGGCGGCCGCAGCAACCGGGGGGGCTTCGAGGCGCCTTCGCGCGATCGCAAGTTTGGTCCGGCCCGTGCGCGTGATGGCGCGCCCGCAGCACCACGCGAGGGATTCAGCTACAAGCGGGAAGGCGGCTTCAACGACCGATTCGCCGGCCGTCGCGAGCCGCGCCAGGATGGTTTTGCGCCGCGTCCGGATTTCGTGCCCCGCAAGCCGGGCGCCGACCGCCCCGATTTCGGGCCGGCCCGCCGCCCGCAGGCTGCTGCCACCCCCCATGATCCGTTCAAGCGCCCAGTGAAGCTCGGCAAGCCGACACGCGCCTGATACTCCGGTATCCTGCTGCCAGGCCCGCCCGTCGCAAGACCGGCGGGCCTTGTGCATTGCGGGTGGCGCGGCGAGAGGTGTATTCTGTCGAGATGGTCAACAAGCCGGAATCGATCACGGACGACCTCTGGGGCGGACTGGCCGCAATGCTGGTCGCACTGCCATCAGCGATTGCGTTTGGTGTTGCCACCTATGCGTTCCTGGGCGAAGCCTACGCAGCCCAGGGAGCGGTCGCCGGCATGGTGGGGGCTGCAGTGCTGGCGCTGGTTGCGTCTGCCTGGGGTGGCGCACCGCGCCTTGTCACGGCCCCTTGCGCGCCCGCGGTGGCAGTCCTGTCCGCGCTGGCCATCGAACTGGTTTCCCGCGGCACCGCGCCTGCCGACACCGTGCTGCTGCTGCTGGTGACCGCCATGCTGGCCGGAGCGATGCAGGCCGGCTTCGGTCTCGCCCGCCTGGGGCAACTCATCAAGTACATGCCCTACCCGGTGGTGAGCGGGTACCTCAGCGGTGTCGGACTCACCATCATCCTGAGCCAGATCAGCAAGTTGCTCGGAGCCTCTGGGTCCACGGCCTGGCAGGCCGCACTGGTGTCGCCAGCACTGTGGGACTGGCGCGCGATCGTGATCGGGCTCACGACCATGGCCGTGATGGCGCTGGCGCCGCGCATCACGCGGGACCTGCCTGCCGCCATCCTCGCCCTGGCGGCAGGTGCTCTGGCCTATCTGGTGTTGGCCGTTGCCGGTTTCGCCTCCTGGCAGCTTGAGGGCAACCCCCTGGTCGTGGGCAGTCTGCTCGCCGGTGCCGCGGGTATGGGTGAGGCACTGGCCCAGCGCTGGGAGGCCGTGGGGCGGTTCGGCATGCGGGACCTGGCGGGCCTGCTCGTGCCGGCTTTGACCCTGGCCGTGTTGTTGTCGATCGACACATTGAAGACCTGCGTGGTGCTGGATGCGATGACGCGCACCCGGCACGACTCCAACCGCACCCTGGTGGGGCAGGGCCTGGGCAACCTGGCCTGCGCGCTTGCAGGCGGCATGGCGGGCGCCGGGACGATGGGTGCCACGCTGGTCAACCTGTCCAGTGGCGGGCGTACCCGCTGGTCCGGCGTGTGGGTGGGGGTCCTGTCCTCGCTGGCCTTCCTGGTGCTGGGCCCCGTGCTGGCCTGGGTCCCCCTGGGCGCCCTTGCCGGGCTGCTCCTGATGGTCGGCATTCGCATGCTCGACCGCGAGAGCCTGCATTTCCTGGCTTCGCGCCAGACCATGCTCGACTTCGCGGTGATCGCAACCGTGGTGCTGGTGGCTCTGACGGTCGGCCTGATTGCCGCGTCCGGCGCTGGAATCGTGCTGGCGATCGGTCTGTTCCTGCGGGAGCAGGTCTCGGGTTCGGTGGTGGTGCGTCGCAACCTGGGGTCCCAGCGGTTCTCCAAGCGTGTGCGTACCACCGCCGAGCGAAAGCTCCTGGAGCAACAGGGCGCGCTCAGCGTGGTGCTGGAGTTGCAGGGCAGCCTGTTCTTCGGCACCACCGACCAGTTGTACCGCGCACTGGAGCCCGAGCTGGCATTGCGGCGGTATGTGGTTCTCGACATGCGGCGCATCCAGTCGGTGGACGTGACGGCCGTGCACATGCTGCGCCAGGTGGAGGACCAGCTGGCCGAGCGCGGTGGGCGTCTGATGTTCAGCGGCGTGCCCGAGCGCGTGCCCAGCGGGCGCGACATCCAGCGCTACTTCCGGGAGGTCGGCCTGGCACAGGGCGGCAATGGCGCCCAGCTGTTTGGCGAACTCGGTGACGCCCTCGAATGGATCGAGGACCAGTGGATCACCCAGGCGCAGATTCCCTGCTCACAGGAGGCTCCCCTGGAGCTTTGCGACATGGAGCTTTTTGCCGGACGCAAGCCCGAGACGCTCGCCGATCTGCTGGCCGGCATGCAGACCCGCAGTTGCCCGGCGGGTGAACGGGTGTTCGCGCGCGGGGAGGGGGGCGACGAGATCTATCTCATCCGCCGCGGCATCGTGCGCATCGTGCTGCCGCTCGATGACGCGCGCGGCCGCCACCTGGCCAGCTTTGGCCAGGGCAGCTTCTTTGGCGAGATGGCCTTCCTGGATCACCAACCACGTTCGGCGGATGCGGTGGCCTTCACCGAGTGCGAGCTCTACCTGCTGTCGCGCAAGCGTTTCGACGCCCTCGTCGAGCACCACAAGCTGCTGGGCCTGAACCTGATGGAGGCACTGGCCAGCTTGCTCGCGGCGCGGCTGCGGCAGGCAGACGCCGAACTCAACGCCCTGCAGTCATCCTGAGGGTCACAACATGCTTTCGATCCGGTCGCACAGCGACGTGATCACATGGATCCGCGCGTGGTATTTGTCATTGGCGGCCACCAGCGTCCAGGGTGCCAGCGATGTGCCGGTGCGCTCGACCATCTCGTTGGCCGCTTCCTGGTATTGCGTCCAGCGCTTGCGGTTGCGCCAGTCCTCGTCGGTGATCTTGAACTGCTTGTGCCGCGTCTTCTCGCGTTCCTTGAAGCGGCGGAACTGTTCCTCCTTGGAGATCTGCAGCCAGTACTTGACCAGAATCCCCCCGTTGCGGGCCAGTTGTTCCTCGAAGTCGTTGATCTCGGCGTAGGCGCGCGACCATTCTCCAGGCGTTGCGAACTTCTCGACACGTTCGACCAGTACCCGCCCGTACCAGCTGCGGTCATAGATCGTGAACCGCCCCTTCATCGGCACATGGCGCCAGAACCGCCACAGATAGGGTTGTGCGCGTTCCTCGTCGCTTGGCGCGGCGATCGGTATGGTCCGGCACAGGCGTGCGTCGAGTGCGCCGGTGATGCGCCGGATGGCGCCACCCTTGCCGGCGGCATCCATGCCTTCGAAAACGGCCACGACATGGTGTTCGCGGAACTTCGGGTGCCGCGTCAGAAGGGCCAGGCGTTGCTGTTGCTTTGCCAGCGCAGTGTCGAACGCCTGCTTGGGCAGGCTCTGCGTGAGGTCCAGTCGGCTGAGCAGGTCATCGCCCGGTGAGGGGCGAACCAGGGGGGGCAGGGTGGGGGCTGGCGCGGCATTCGCGGCACCACCGGCCGCCGCAATCCGGGCGCGCAATGCCTCCAGCAGCGTCCGCGCTACCGCGGTGACACGGTACTGCGGGTCCGAGCCGTCGATGACGGTCCAGGGGGCCCAAGCCAGGCTGGTCTGGCGAACAGCGTCTTCGCTGATCCGGTAGAAGCGGTCGTAGTACTGGAAGAAGTCCCAGTCGCGCTGCGTGACGCGCCAGCGGGTCTGGGGATCGGCCTCCAGGGCCTTGAGCCGCTCGCGCTGGCGCTTCTTGGACAGATGGAACCAGAATTTGAGCAACAGGACGCCGTCGTCCGCGAGCATGCGTTCGAACCGCCGGATCTCGTCCAGCGATTGCAGCAGGTCGGCCGGACGCGTGCGCTTGAAGACCCGGTCGATGATGGGGGCGGTGTACCAGGAGCCGAACAGCATCCCGATACGCCCCTTGGGCGGCAGGGCGCGCCAGAAGCGCCACATCGGCGGGCGGTCCCTTTCCTCGTCGGTCGGATTGTCGAAGGCATGGGTATGGATGTGCCGCGGGTCCATCCAGGCGTTGAGCAGGTTCACCGTCTCGCCCTTGCCTGCGCCGCGCACGCCGGATATGAGGATGACGACCGGAAACTTGCCCAGCCTGGACAGTTCGTACTGCGCATCGAGCAGATCAGCCCGCAGCTGCGCTTCGATACCCTTGAATTCACCCTTGGAAAGCTTGTGCCCGGTCTCGGCTGCCTCGAACATGTGGTTCTCCCGGAATGACGTTTGCTGTGCACAGCTTCGATTTCCCGGTCAGGAAAGTCAAGCCCGGATGTCCATTGGCGGTGGAATAGGCAACACTGCACCCATCCGAAAGCCAGATAGCCCCTGCCGCCATCATGCACAGAACACCCCGGACAACCTGCCACTCGTCAGCGCGCCGCGGAAGGATATCTGCCATGTGAAGGTCGCAGTCAGCGGCGAGAAGGCGCTGCGCATTGCGACCAATGCGGAGCCGCCGGACCTGATCCTGTTCGACACCATGAATCCAGGATGTCACCATCCTGGCCATGGCCTGGCTGGCCGAGACCCGTACGCCAATGAATGCCAGCAGTCGGTACCGCCGGACTGAATCCGGCGAAGCCCTCAGGTGGGCGGTGTCGGTCTGGCGCCGAATGCCTGGCCGGCCAGATAGCCACGCAGGAATTCGGCAATCGCCCGATGCCGTGGCAGCCGTGCGACCCGTTCGGTCGCCTGGGCCAGGTCGCGCTGGCCACCCAGCGCCGCTTGCCACTGCTGCGCGCGGCGATGCCAGCGCCTGGCCCGCGCAGCGGGCAGCAGTGCGCGCAAGCTCTCCACACCGTACCGCAGCCGCTTGGCTAGAATACGCGCCCGGTGCTGCGACTGCGCATCGTCCATCTGGCGGCAGGCCTGGCGCAGATCCTGGCCGAGGCGGCGCACCCGCTGGCGGGCCCATGCCCGCCGGGATTCACCGGAGGCATGTCGCACGGCAGCAGGTTCCTGCCCGGTGGCCACGCTGTCCAGCCAGGCCGTGACTGCCAGCAGCGCCTGCGCGCTTGCGGCCTGCGCCAGCAGCGCGCGAACGCGGGCACGTGCGCGCGCCCGGTCCTGGCGCAGGTCTTCCATCAGGGCCTGCCAGGCCAGTGCGCGGTGCGTGTCCCCGCCAATGAAGGCAGGCCCCAGCGCCGGCAGCGACTCCGTATGCGCCACATCCAGTTCCCGCAACTGGGTGAGGGCGTCCAGAAGCGGTTGCAGCCCGTCCAGCGGCAGGTCGGGTGCTGCGTGCAGCACAGGCTTGAACAGGCGCCGCGCACTGCGAAAGCGGCGCCAGCCCACCCGCGCCTGGTGAACATGGTCAGGGTCATCCCCCAGGGACAGGTCGATCAGCCGCGAGGTGAACTGTGAGAAGGCCGCGTGCAGCGTGGCCCCGGCCAGCAGGCGCAGATCGGGCACTGCCTGCGCATCGTCGGTGTGCGCGGCATCCGGGGGCGCGTGATGACCGGCGAGCGCATACCCGCGCTCCGATTTGCTCCGGGTGGCCGGAATGCACGGCAGGTCAGCCGCCAGTTCGCGCGCCAGCGCCAGCAGCGTGTGCGCAGGTCCCGCCTTGAGTTCGAGTTCCAGTTCCTGGATCGGCACAGAGTGATCCCCACTGACGATGGCGCCGATGTCCAGGGCCAGTTCGATCACGCCTGCATCCGGACGCTGGCAAAGCCAGCGCCTGCGCGTGAACCGCGTGCTGAAGCAGGCCTGCAACTGCCCGAACAGCCGGCCGTCGGGGTCGATCAGCTGCCAGGGGGTATCCCGCAGCAGTGCGGCCGACAGCGCGGGGCCGTCCAGGGGAGACTCCCATTCACCGCGCCGGCTGAGCGCGGATGCCTGGGGGTCGGACGTCTTGAAGGTCTGCAGCCACAAGGTCTTGCCGCCCCGTCGGACCTCGCGCACGCGCAGCACCGCGCCCTGGCGCAGCAGGGCGTGGTCCGGTGTGTCGTAGTAGGTGTTGTCCAGGGTTTCGCGGCGACCCGCCAGGCCTGCGAGCGCCGGCAAGGCAGCGACGCGCCGCGCGAGGCTCCCGGCTGCATGCAGGGGCAGGGCGAGCTTCAGCTCGATTTCGGTCACGCCTTGCCCTGGCTGCGCATCTTGCGCTTGAGGGTCTCCCCGGCGTGCTCACCCGCTGCGATCGGGTTGTGCAGGCGCATCAGCGACTCCTGGGCGCCGTGCGCAGCGCCATGGGGTGGTGCGGACACGCACTGGTACCGTCCGGAGCCGTCCATGGTCCACGCGTCCCGCCGGTCATGAAGGTAGGGCACCAGGCACTCGTCGATGACGCGCTGGCGCAGCGCAGGGTCCGTGACCGGCCAGGCGATCTCGATGCGACGCAGCATGTTGCGGTTCATCCAGTCGGCGCTGGACAGAAAGACCTCTTCGCGCTCGCCACTGCAGAAATAGAACACCCGCGTATGCTCCAGGAAGCGCCCGACGATCGAGCGCACGCGGATGTTGTCGGTCAGGCCCGGCAGACCGGGTGGCAGCATGCAGGCACCCCGCACGATCAGGTCGATGCGCGCGCCGTTCTGCCCGGCGCGAACAAGGGCACGGATCAGCGGCTCGTCCGTGAGTGCGTTGGTCTTGACGATGATGCGTCCGCCTGCGCCGGCCCGCGCGGCCTCGCCGATCGCGTCCACGCGTGCCTGCAACTGCTTGTGCAGGGTGAGCGGCGCCACCAGCAGGCGGCGCAGGTGCGGCAGACGGATCTGGCTGGCCAGGTGCAGAAAGACCTTGTCGACGTCCGCTGTCAGTGCGGGCTCGCAGCTGAAATAGCTGATGTCGGTGTACAGCCGCGCAGTCACCGGGTTGTAGTTACCGGTGGAGAGGTGGGCATAACGGCGCAGCCGCCGGCCTTCACGGCGGGTCACCAGCAGCATCTTTGCATGGGTCTTGAGGCCCACCACGCCGTAGACCACCTGGGCCCCGATGGATTCCAGGCGCTCTGCCCAGTTGATGTTGACCTCCTCGTCGAACCGCGCCTTGAGTTCGACCACGGCGGTCACGTCCTTGCCGCGTCGCACCGCTTCCTCCAGCAGATCCATGAGCGCCGAACGCGCACCCGTACGGTAGATCGTCTGCTTGATCGCGAGCACGGCCGGGTCCTCGACCGCCTCGCGCAGGAAGGCCAGCACCGCATCGAAACTCTCGAAGGGCTGGTGCACCAGCGCATCGCCCTGGCGTATGCGATCGAACACGGACTGCTCCGCGCCCTTGAAGGCCACCGGCCAGGCCGGCTGGTAGACGGGGAACAGCAGCTCGGCCGAGCGCGCATGCGTGATCATCTCGCTCAGGCGCACCATGTTCACCGGGCCATGGACCCGGTAGAGCGCCTCGGGCGGCAGCTTGAATTCGGCCAGCAGAAAATCCGACAGGTGGGTGGAGCAGCCCGACGAGACTTCCAGCCGCACCGCCTCGCGGAAGTGGCGCTGCTGCAGGCCCAGGCGCAGCGCGGTGCGCAGGTTCTTGGCTTCTTCCTCGTCGATCGCGAGGTCCGAGTGCCGGGTGACGCGGAACTGCGAGAACTGCGTCACCTCGCGGCTGGTGAACAACTCGTGCAGGTGGGCGCGGATCACGCTGGACAGGGAGACCCACAGCTGCTCCGTGCCACTGACCCTGGCCGGCAGCTGGATCATGCGTTGCAGCGATCGCGGCACCTTGACGATGGCGATTTCGTTCTCGCGGCCGAAGGCATCCACCCCGTTGAGCCGGACCACGAAATTCAGCGACTTGTTGGCCACCAGCGGGAACGGGTGCGAGGGGTCGAGGCTGACCGGCACCAGCAGGGGCTGCACGGCGCGGTGGAAGTACTCGCTGACCCATTGCAGCTGCGCACGGTTGCGCTCTCCATGCGGAACGATGCGGATGCCGTGCTGGGACAGGGCCGGCAGCACCTCGTCATTGAAGATCGTGTACTGCCGATCGACCAGCGCATGGGCTGCGCCTGCAATGCGCTGGAAGCTGTCGACCGAATAGGCGCCGGTGTGGCTGCTGCTGCGGTTGGCCTGCAGGTGGGGAGCAGCGCGGATCTCGAAGAACTCGTCCAGGTTGGACGACACGATGCACAGGTAGCGCAGCCGCTCCAGCGCCGGAACGTCGGTACGGTGGGCCCATTCGAGCACGCGCTCGTTGAAAGCCAGGATGCTGGCATCGCGGTCGAGCAGCACCAGTGGCCCGGGTGCCGGTGGAGAATTGGATGTTTTCATGGCGTTTGTGCGTTCATTTTGCTTCATCCGGGCGACCGTGGTGCTTCAGGTGAAAATGCGCCCCATGAACCACTGCGAAATTGTCGACGCGGCGATCACCTCCCGCATGTCCTGCCGAGCCTTCACCGCGCAGGAAGTCCCCCGCCAGACCGTGATGGACATCCTCTCGGTCGCCAGCCGGGCGCCTTCCGGCACCAACACCCAGCCCTGGCAGGTGTATGTGCTGCAGGGCGCGGCGCGCGACACGCTCGTGGCCAAGGCCTGCGCAGCCCACGATGCCATCTACGCCGACCCATCGGTCGCAGCGCAGTACCCCGACGACTACGACTATTACCCCACCCAATGGATCAGCCCCTACATCGACCGGCGGCGCGAGAACGGCTGGGGCCTGTACGCCTTGCTGGGCATCGCGCGCGGCGAGAAGGACAAGATGCATGCCCAGCACCAGGCCAACTACCGCTTCTTCGGTGCGCCGGTGGGGCTGATGTTCACGGTCGACCGCCACATGGGGCGCGGCAGTCTGGTCGACTACGGCATGTTCCTGGGAAACATCATGTTGGCAGCCCGCGCGCGCGGCCTGCATACCTGTGCACAGGGCGCCTGGAACGGATTTGCCAGCATCATCAAGCCCCTGGTCGGCGCCGGTCCGGACGAGATGCTGGTCTGCGGCATGTCGCTGGGGTACGCCGACGAGTCCGCGCTGGTCAACACCTACACCACGCCGCGCGTGCCCGCAGAATCCTTCACGCGCTGGGTCGAGTGAGCTGAGCGGCCGGCCGCCTCGGGCCGGGGCTGCTGCGTCAGTCCTTGAACACCGGCGGGCGCTTTTCCAGAAAGGCGTTCACCGCTTCGCGGTGGTCGGCAGTCTGGTGCGAGAGCGCCTGGTAGGCTGCAGCCATCTCCAGCAGCGTGTCCAGCCGGGTGTGCAGCGACTCGCGCAACAACCTTTTGGCCAGCCGGACCGCATGGCCCGGGTTGGCCGCCATGCGGGCCGCGAGTTCGTTGGCAGCCGGCATCAGCTCCTCGGGCGGCACCACCCGCGAGACCAGGCCCCACTGCTCGGCCTGGCGCGCATCGATGGTGTCGCCGGTGAACGCCATTTCGGCGGCGCGTGACAGGCCGATCAGGCGGGTCAGCAGCCAGGCGCCGCCATCCCCCGGGATGATGCCCAGCTTGACGAAGCTTTCGGCAAACTTGGCCTTCTCGGAGGCGATGCGCACATCGCACATGCAGGCCAGGTCCAGCCCCGCGCCCACCGCAGCGCCATTGACCGCTGCGATCACCGGCACTTCCAGGTTGAACAGGGCCAGCGGGATGCGCTGGATGCCGGTGCGGTATTCGTGGCGGATCTGCATGCCGGTGACCTCGCCGTTGGCCTGGCGCAGCATGTTGCGCACATCGCCGCCGGACGAAAACGCGCTGCCCGCGCCGGTCAGGATCACCACCCGCACGCTGGGGTCATTGTGGATGCGCTCGATCGCCGCCAGGAACTCTGGAACCGCCGTGTTTCCAGTGAGCGGATTGCGCTTTTCAGGTTCGTTCATCGTGAGTGTGACCACGTGTCCGGCCTGTTCGTACTTCAAGAAATCTGGCATCGGGTTATCCTGCTCGGTTGTGTGTGGAGGTGTCGAAGCTTATATGCTCTGGCGCGTTGGCGGGTGTCGGCCCGCCGGCCCGGCGCGATTCTGCCGGATGTCTGATCGATGATGAAGGAGACCCTGTGAGTACTCTGTTGAGCCAGTTGCGACTGGCCGCACTGCCCCCGGCCGCCATGGCGCTGCGGGCCGACATCAAGGCCTTTCTGGCCGAGGCGCTGGAGCCGGCGCCCCCGCACGTGCGGGCGCGCTCCTGGATGGGATTCGACGCCGGCTTCAGCCAGCGCCTGGCGGCCCGCGGCTGGGTGGGTGTGACCCTGCCGGCCGAATACGGCGGCGCCAACATCGACGCTTTTTCGCGTTACGTGCTGGTCGAGGAGCTGCTGGCAGCCGGCGCGCCGGTGTCCGCCCACTGGATCGCAGACCGCCAGAGCGGAGCGCTGATCATGAAGTTCGGCAACGACGCGCAAAAGGACTTCTACCTCCCGCGCATCTGCCGGGCCGAAGCTTTCTTCTGCATCGGCATGAGCGAGCCTGGCGCCGGCTCCGACCTCGCCAGCGTGACCACACGGGCGCGGCCCAACGATGCCGGCTGGCTCCTCAACGGCCAGAAGATCTGGACCACCAACGCCCACCATTGCCACTACATGATCGCGCTGGTGCGCAGCTCCGGCGAGAAGGAGGACCGCCAGGCGGGCCTGTCGCAGTTCATCATCGACCTCTCGCTGCCCGGTGTGACGGTTCGCCCCATCCGCGACCTGAGTGGCGACGCGCATTTCTCCGAGGTGTTCTTCGACAACGTGCAGCTGGGGCCGGACGCACTGGTCGGCCAGGAAGGCGGTGGCTGGGCCCAGGTGAATGCCGAGCTGGCCTTCGAGCGCAGCGGCCCGGAGCGCATCTACTCCAGCATCGTGCTGCTCGACCTGTGGATCCGCATGCTGCGCGAGAGCCCCGAGGGCCGCAGCCATGCCGCCACCGTCGGCCGGCTCGCGGCGCACCTGGCCACGCTGCGCAACATGTCCATCACCGTCACGGCGCGACTTGCGCGCGGCGAGAGCCCGGTGGTCGAGGCGGCCCTCATCAAGGACCTGGGCACCGAATTCGAACAGTCCATCCCGCAATGCATCGAGGCCACTCTGGGGGCGGGGCAGGGCAGTGCGCTGGAGGCCGAACTCCTGCGCACGCTCGCCTATGTGAGCCAGATGGCTCCGAGTTATTCGTTGCGCGGTGGCACGCGTGAAATCCTGCGCGGCATGATTGCGCGTGGTCTGGGTCTGCGTTGAAGGAGCGGCACACATGTTTCTCGAAGCTTTGGAAAAGGTCCTGGCGGACACGGTCACCAGCGCTGCCATCCGGCGCATCGAAGCCGGCGAAGCCCCCGATGCGGTATGGCAACCGATCGAGGAGGCCGGTTTTCTCGACCTGATGCTGCCGGAGGCGCAGGGCGGTGCGGCGCTGCCGCTGGCCGAACTGTTCCCCATTCTGGTATGCCTGGGGCGCCATGGCATGCCGCTGCCAGTGGCACAGACCATCGTCGTGCGCGCGTTGTCAGGGGGCCGCGTGGCGATGCCGTCGGGCATGCTGACGCTGACGCTGCAGCTGCAGCGAACGGCCGGCGGGGCCTGGCGTTGTCCGCAGGTACCTGGCGGACAGGTCGCCGCCCACGTCCTGGTGGCCGACGGCGACGCGCTGCTGCTGCTCGACTGCTCCTCAGCGGCCCGGGAGCCAGTGGGGGACCGGCGCAGCCTGGCGGCGGATCTTTCGTGGCGGCAGGCCCCTGCGGCGCTGGCGTTGGAATCGGGCGGCCGCGATCTGCCGGCATTCGCCGCCGCGCTGATGGCCGCGCAACTCAGTGGTGCCATGCAGCGCTGTTTCGACATGGCGCTGGACCAGTGCAACACCCGCGTGCAGTTCGGCAAATCGATCGGCAAGTTTCAGGCGCTGCAGCAGCAGCTCAGCGTGATGGCCGAGCATGTGCTGGCTGTGGCGATCGCGGCGGAGGCCGCCTTCCGCTCCGACCGGCAAGCTCCCGCGGCCCTGGCCGCCGCCGTGGCGAAGTCACGGGCCAGCGAGGCCGTGTCCGTGGTGGCCGCCACGGTCCATGCCGTGCATGGCGCCATCGGCATGACGGACGAGTACGACCTGGGCCTGTTCACACGACGACTACATGACTGGCGGCTGGCCTATGGCGCCGAGCATGCCTGGAACCTGCAGATTGGCGCGCAGGTGCTGGATTCAGACCGGTCGATCGCGGAACTGGTGCAGGCCGTGTAGATCCCGCAGTTTTTTCGTGGGTACGCGTAGCAGAACGAGAAAATTATATTAAAGTGACGGAATAAATATAAAAGAAAACCCTTCAGGGTATTTGTCAGTTTGTGGCACCCGGCATTCGCAAGCGGGCGCAAGAGCCGGACAACCCACGCCGTGGAATCCGGGAATTGAAAACAGCGTTTATATCGAGGAAGACATGCAAAACACAACTTCTGGCCTGAAAGGCCGCCATTCCCCCAAGCGCCGCGCCCTCATGCTGGCCTCCCTGCTGGCGATGGGCGCAGCAGTGCCGATGGGCTCCGCGATCGCGCAGGCCAATTCGCGCAATGTGCCCCCGGCCGAATGGGCCAGGATCCAGGAGGCGGCCCGCAAGGAGGGCAAGGTCATCGTCTATGCCACGATGGGCCCGGCACAGCATGAGCGCATCCTGGCGGCATTCAATGCAGCCAACCCCGGCGTCAAGATGGAACTGGTGCGCATCGTGGGCTCCGCGCTGACGGCCAAGGTAGAGCAGGAACGTGTGCAGCAGAACGTGGTCGGCGCCGACTTCATCATCACGGCCGACATCCGCTGGGCCGGCGACGCTGCGAAGAAGGGTTTCCTCAAGACGCCGGTCGGCCCCAATGCGGCGGCCTATCCCGATGCCTGGGTGCGCAATGGTTCCGTGGCGCTGATGGCCCATACGCCGTGGGTCATGCACTACAACACCAATTTGGTGAAGACCCCGATCACCAGCTACCAGGACCTGCTGCGTCCCGAACTCGCAGGCAAGGTCGGTGGTGTCTCGCTGGTCGCTGAAGTCGTGACCCTGTTCTACAAGTGGCTGGACGAGTCGAACCCCGGCTACCTGGAGAAGCTCGCGGCCCAGAAGGTCAAGATGTATCCCAGCACGGTCGGCTCCGCCAACTCGACAGCCTCCGGCGAAGTCTCGGCTGGGGTGTTCTCGGTGATCCCGGTGGACAACGCGCTGCATGCCCAGAATGCACCGATGAAGACAGTGATTCCGACACAGGCCTACGGTTTCGCCTACGGTACCGCCATTCTCGGCTGGGCCAAGAACCCGAACGCCGCGCTGGTGGCCCAGGACTTCATGATGTCGGTCCTGGGGCAGCAGGCAGTCGTCGGCAAAGGCGAGGCTGCCAGCCCGTTGCCCAACGTGCCAGGCGCACTCGATGTCTCCAAGATCAACCTGACGCTGATCGACTGGGACAAGGTCACCCCCGAAGGCGTGAAGGCCTTCGAGACCCGCTGGAACTCGCTGTTCGGCGCGCGCTGAGGTTGCAATGACAACACCGGATAACCGTTCTGTCGCGCGGCGCTTGCTGCCTGTGGCCCCATGATGGCGTCGCAAACACAGGGTCGCGCCTGGTGGGGTCCGGGCGGACTCGTGCGCCGCCAGGGCGTGCCACAGTTCGCCTGGGTGCTGCTGGCGATTGCAGTCGGTTATCTGGTGCTTTCGCCTGTCCTGCAACTGCAGTGGCGGGCCTTTCTCGATGGCGGGTCTGCCTTCACCCGCATGATGGAGCTGCCGCGCATCGGCACCACCATCCAGACCACGATCGTGCTGGCGATCCTCTCAAGCGTGATTGCGGTCGTGACTGGTACCCTGCTCGCCTACTGCGCTTCCATGCTGCCCGAGCGGGTGCGACGTATCGGAGAGCTCGCGCCCTTGCTGCCGCTGGTGGTGCCTGCGGTCGCTGCCGTCACTGGCTGGATCTTCCTGTTGTCGCCGAAGGTCGGTTACCTCAACATGCTGTTGCGCACCCTTCCGGGCCTGGACAGGCTGGAGGAAGGGCCTTTCAACATCTATTCGGTGACGGGCATCATCATCATCACGGGCATGCTGCTGAGTTCGTTCGTGTATGTCTTCGTGTTCACCGGCCTGAAGAACATGGGCCAGGAACTCGAGGCGGCCGCGGCCGCCTGTGGCGCGACGCCGGCCATGCGGTTCTTCACGATCACGCTGCCCTTGCTGCGCCCGTCGATCATCTTCGCCACCGGCGTGGTGTTCCTGCTGGGGCTGGGCCAGTTCACTGCGCCGCTGTTGCTGGGGCGCACTGCCAAGATCGACGTGCTGACCACCGAGATGTTCTACCTGACCGAGCGCTTCCCGGTGGACTTCGGTCTCGGCGCGGCGTTGGGCTTCCCGATCCTGGTGCTGGGTATCGGGGTGGTGTTGCTGCAGAAGTTCGCGCTGGGTGAACAACGCCGCTTCGTGGTGGTGTCCGCCCGCTCGAAGTACAACGTGCGGGTGACCCGCTGGTGGGCGGCAGCGGTCATCGGGTTCTACCTGCTGGTGACCACGGTGCTGCCCCTGATGGCCCTGATCTACGTGTCCGTGTCGCCATTCTGGACCGGCTCCCTGATCGTGCCCGAGCTCACCCTGCGGCACTGGGTCTCGGTGCTCAACAACCGGGGTCTTGTCGATGCCATCTGGACCAGCGTCCAGACCTCGGTGATCGGCATCGCGATCCTGATTCCGGTGGGTTTCTTCATGGCGTTCGCGCTGCTGCAGTCGACCCGCATCGCCCGGCCGGTGCGCATGGCCATCGATCTGTTCGCCACGCTTCCGATCGCCGTGCCGGCGTCGCTGATGGGTTTCGGGCTGCTGTTCGTCTACTCGCAGCCGCCATTCCAGCTGTACGGTACCAATGCCGTGCTGGTCGTGACCTATGTGACCCTGATGATCGGCCACTCGACCCGGCTGCAGTTCACCACCTTGGTGGCCACCGGCCAGGAGTTCCTGGAAGCCTCCAAGGCCTCTGGCGCGGGTCCGCTGCGTTCGCTGTTCCAGGTGCTGCTGCCGATGTGCCGCAAGGGCATTGCGGCGACCGCAGCGCTGACCTTCGTGCTGCTGTTCCATGAATTCAGTGCTTCTCTGATGGTGCGCTCCGCCAGGACCCAGGTCATTGGCAGCGTGATGTACGACGTGTGGGCAGGCGGCGTCTATTCCCAGGTGGCCGTGCTGGCGCTGATCATGGTCGTGGTGACAGTCATCGGTGTCTGCATCGCGGCACTGCTGGGCGGCACCGATCCGACACAACAAAAGGGCTGATACGTGCAGGAACTCAAAGTAGAACGGCTGGTCAAGCGGTACCCGGGTCGCGAGCAGGTAGTTGCGGTCAACCAGGTCGATGTCGAGGTCGAGGCGGGCGAGATGCTGGTGCTGCTGGGCCCCAGCGGCTGCGGCAAGACCACGTTGTTGCGCTGCGTGGCCGGTCTGGAAGACGCCCAGGAAGGGCGCATCGTGCTGGAAGGCAAGACGGTGTTCGATTCAGCCAGCGGCCTGAACCAGCCCACCCACCTGCGCGATATCGGCATGGTGTTCCAGAACTATTCGCTGTGGCCGCACATGACCGTGCAGCGCAATGTGGAGTACCCGCTGCGCGCGCGCAATGCCGGCGCTTCCGAGCGTGCGGCGCGGGCCCGCGAGGTTCTCGATGTGGTGCAGTGCGGCCATCTGACCGATCGTTATCCCGCCATGCTGAGCGGTGGCCAGCAGCAGCGCATCGCACTGGCACGCGCCCTGGCGCCCCGGCCCAAGATCATGTTGCTGGACGAGCCCCTGTCGAATCTCGATGCGCTGTTGCGCGTGGAACTGCGGGCGCACCTGCGCGCGATCCACCGCGAGCTGGGTTTCACCGGCATCTACGTCACGCACGACCAGATCGAGGCCTTCAACCTGGGCACCCGGGTGGCGGTGATGAATGCCGGGCGCATCGAACAGCTCGACAGCGCCAGCAATGTCTACGAACGGCCCGCCACCGAATATGTGGCCCGGTTCCTGGGCATCCGCAATGCGCTGGCACTCAAGCGCGACACCGGCTGGACCTCGGACGCCGGTCGCCTCGAAGGCAACCTGCTGGCCCTGGAGAAGCACAAGGGCCCGCTGCAGCTGTTCCTGCGCCCGCAAGCCCTGCACCTGACCGCGGCCGGTACCGCTGTGGCAGATACCGAGCACATGGCCATCAGTGGCGGGCGTGTGGTCGATGTGTTGTATTCGGGCGGTGAAGTCGACTATGTCGTGGAGGTGGGCGGTCTCTCGCTGTTCGTCACCAGCCCTGTCAGCAGGGCCCGGTTCAATGCGGGTGATGCCGTCACGGTGTCGTTCGGCGGCAAGGACGCCTTGCTGTACGCGAATGGCAATCTGGTGAGCGACTGACGGCCATGACCCCATCCGGCAGCGCGACTTCCGCATTCGATTACATCATCGTGGGCGGTGGTACCGCCGGATGTGTGGTGGCCAACCGTCTGTCCGCCAACCCGCAGCACCGTGTGCTGCTGCTGGAGGCCGGCGGAGACGACACGAACCGCTGGCTGCATATCCCGATCGGTTATGCGCGGGTGTTCGGCAAGCCGGAGTTCAACTGGATCTACCAGGTACAGCCCGAGCCGCAGCTCAACAACCGTGCGGGCCCCTTCTACCAGGGCAAGGTGATCGGCGGCTCCAGCGCCGTCAACGGCATGATCTATCTGCGCGGACAGCGTGAGGATTTCGACCACTGGGTGCAACTGGGATGCACCGGGTGGGACTACGACACCGTGCTGAAGTGCTACCTGCGCTCGGAAGACCAGCGCTCGCGCGCCGCAGGCCCCTACCATTCCGTGGGCGGGCCGCTGGCGGTGTCCGATCCGGCAGAGCCGCACCAGGTCGTCGATGCCTTCATTGCGGCGGCTGAACAGACCGGCATTCCGCGCAACCCCGACTTCAATGGCGCGACGCAGGAAGGGGCTGGTTATTACCAGACCATGACCCGCAACGGCCGACGCTGCTCGGCCGCGATGGCCTTCATCCACCCGGTCAAGCACCGCGCCAACCTGACCGTCATGACCGGCGCGCGGGTGGAGCGTGTGCTGTTCGAGGGCAAGGACGCCAGTGGCGTCTCGGTGGTCGTGAACGGCCAGCGCCTGACGATGACCGCGCGCCGCGAGGTGATCCTGGCGGCCGGCGCCTTTGCGTCGCCGCTGCTGCTGCAGGCCTCCGGGGTGGGCCCCGGCGGACTGCTGCAGTCGCAGGGCGTGTCGGTGGTGCATGATGCGCCCGATGTGGGTCAGAACCTGCAGAACCACTTCAACCCCTGGATCAGTTACCGCTGCAAGCAGCCCGTCACCTTCAATGACCAGATGGCCTCGCGCTGGGGCCGCATGCAGCTGGTGCTGCAGTATGCGTTGCGGCGCCGGGGGTTCATGGCACTGGGCCCGGTGTACGGCGGTGCGTTGTGCCGTACCGCGCTCTCGCCTGAGCGGCCCGACATCCACATCCACTTCTTCCTGTTCGGAACCGAGCGCGTCAAGCCGGCCTTGCTGCCTTTCTCTGCGGTCATGGCCACGGTCTGCCAGCTGCGGCCCGAGAGCCGCGGGTCGGTGGAGCTGGGTGGCCCCGACCTGGTCAAGGACGCGAAGATCCGGTTCAACTTCATGGCCACCGAACTCGACCGCCAGACGGTGGCCGCCGGCATGGCCAAGGTGCGTGAGCTGATGCACCGGCCGGCCCTGCAAGGCTACATCGGCGACGAACTGGATGCCTACCCGGACGTCTCGACCGATGAGGAGCTGAAGAACTACACCGGCGAGGTGCGCGGTACCGCCCACCACATCGCGGGCACCTGCCGCATGGGCACCGACGCGCTGGCGGTCCTCGACCCCGCGCTGCGGGTGCGGGGGGTTGGCAAGCTGCGGGTGGTGGACAATTCCATCATGCCTACGCTGCTGTCGGCGGATACTGCGGCTCCGGCGATCATGATCGGTGAGCGCGGGTCGGACTTCATCCTCGCGGACGTCCGCTGATCGGCCATTCGACCAATTGCCGGTTCGTCCGGTGTTCGCATGCGGTCGCTTGTACGCCTGAGAGGCTGGGGCAGCCGTTTGCGCGAATGTCCTCCGCCCTGCGCCTGCGGCGCCGGTCTCCCCCTTCACTTCGCGCAAACGGCTGCCCCAGCCTCTCTGGCAGCGAACTTGGTCGGCGCGCCTTGCTTCGTGCGCTGCTGCGCTGGGAGGATCAGGGCGGTGGGTACGCGTTGCGGGGCGTAAAGGGAGCCTCTCCGGCAGCGAACTTGGTCGGCGCGCCTTGGTTCGCGCGCTGCTGCGCCGGCAGGATCAGGCCGGTGGGTGCTGCGTTGCGCGGCGTAAAGGAGGAGCTGGCTGCCCTAGGCAGCCGCGGGGGACAGCCGCGCAACGCAGTACCCACCGGCCTGGTCCCGCCCAGGAAGCCGCCTGAAACAACCGCGAACCGCCTGCAACCGAGTGCAAGCGGCCCGGGCTGCCATCAGGCCTTGAACATCTTGTCGAACTTGACCTTGTAGTCGCGCTGGAACTCCGCCGTGTAGCGGAACACGTCCCACGGCTGCATGGTCTTGGCGTCGAGGGAGCCGGGGATGCCCGGAATCACGCTGGCGGTCTCGCCGGTGCCGTTCCAGACACCCTGGCCGCGCCGGGACATCATGTAGTCCAGGAAGACCTGGGCGGCGTTCGGGCGCCTGGCATGTGCCAGCGCTGCCACCACATCCACACTCGCGAAGGCCGGGTTCGGCTGGATCACCTTCATCGGAGCACCTTGGGCGATCAGCGAGTTGGCGACCGCATGGATGCCATACAAACCCGCGGCGATTTCGCCTGCGGCAATGCTCTGGAACAGCGGGACGACACCCACGGTGAGCTTGGGCTTCTGCGCCGCAAACTTCGGTAGGAAGTCCGCGCCCTGGGTCTTCTCGATCCACTCGTAGAAGGCATACACCGTCTCCGCCACGATGTCCGAACTGCCCACCTTGCCCTGGAACTCGGGCTTGAGCAGGTCACGCATGCTGGTGATCGGTGTCTTCACCAGGTTGGTGTTGTAGGCCATCACGAACGGCATGACGGCGGCGATGGCAACCTGGCCATATAGCAGGCTTTCCTTCGGATAGTCTGCAACGGCCGGCCCGACCGGCTTCACGAAGAAGTTCTCCTGGGACCGGTCGCGGTGCCAGATGGAATTGGCATACTGGGTCACGTCCGCACCGTCGAGCTTGCCGGCCTTCTCGGCCTCGATCGCCTGTTGGTGGGTCACCGCAGTGAGCAGCCGGCGGTACTCGACCTTGATCTCCGGATAGACCGACGTGAAATCCTTGACGATCCGTTCCAGCACCTGGGGCACGGCCTGGTGGTAGACCACCAGACTGCCTTCCCTCTTCGCCGCGGCAACGATCCGCTGCCAGTTGGCGTCGCCCTGCTGGGCCCGTGCGGCCTGCGGGGCCACCGCCATTGCGCCCAGTGCACCGATCGTGCCCAGCGCACTGCGGCGGTTGACATGGTTGCATTTGTCTTCAGTCGTCATTGTTGTCTCCAGGTTTCGAGGGCAAATCTGCCAAAAATGCCTGTGTGAGCGTTGCCGGTCACCAGGCGCCCCAGGGTTCGGCGGGCAGAAGTTCGCCGGTGGAGCGTGAACGGGTTCAGGTGGATGTCAGTCCGCCATCCAGGGGCATTGCCACGCCAGTGATCCATGCCGATTCGTCGCTGGCCAGGAAGAGCGCCAGGTTCGCGCAATCGGCCAGCACGCCCAAGCGGCGCAGCGGGTGCTTGGCGGCGACCACCGCCTGCTGGGCTTCGAAGCTGGAGGTGTCATTGGCCTTGCGGGCGCGTGTTTCCCAGACGCCCGCCATCAGCGGTGTCGGGATCGAACTGGGGCAGATGGCGTTGCAGCGGATGTTCTGCGGGCCGTACTGGGCCGCGATCTGGCGCGTCAGGCCCACCACGCCGGTCTTGGCCGCCGAGTAGTGCGGTATGTCCGGTATGCCGATCAGCCCTGCCGTGCTCGACTGGTTGATGATCGACCCGCCGCCGGCCGCGATCATGTGCGGTAGCGCGTACTTGGCAGACAGCCATACGCTGGTCAGGTTGATCGCGATCATGCGGTTCCACTGCTCCATGCTCATGTCGATCGCGTTGGTGGCCTCGGCGATGCCGGCATTGGCATACATCACATCGAGCCTGCCGAAGGCCGCCACGGTTTCGGCGACCATGCGCTCGATGTCCTGCGGCTGGGTCACGTCGACCGTGGACGCGATGGCGCCGTGGCCGGCGCGCCGGGTGGTTTCCTGCACGGCGTCGGCCTGGATGTCGGCGCACATGACGCGCGCGCCTTCTGCCGCGAACAGTTCCGCCGTCGCGCGGCCGATGCCGGAGGCGGCACCGGTGATGATGGCTACCTTGCCTTTGAGTCTGTCTGCCATGGGGTGTCTCCGGAGGGTATGGACGGCTCAGCGCTTGGGGCCGGTGTCCTTGTGGATGAATTCGGTCAGGAAGGGCGCGATCACCTCGACGTTGATCTTGCAGTCGATCAGGATTGGGCCGTCGGGGTTGGCCAGCAGGGGTTCGAGCTTCTTCAGGTCTGCCATGTTGCGCACGGTGTGGCAGTCGAAGCCCAGCGGCTCGGCCATGGGCGCAAACTCGACGTCGAAGAACTCGGCCTTGGCCGGGGGCAGGTTCTGGCCGCGCAGGATGTGCACCTCGGCGCCATAGGCTGCGTCGTTCATCACCACCACCACCATCGGCAGGTCTTCGCGGATGATGGTCTCGATCTCGCCCATGGACATCAGCATGCCGCCGTCGCCGATCATGACCATCACGGTGCGGTCCGGCTGGCCGCGCTTCACGCCGATGGCCGTGCCCAGGCCCAGGCCGACCGAGCCGGAGTCGAGGCTGTGGGTGAAGTGGCTGGGGCCGGGCACCGAGAAGTAGGCCCAGTTGGCCATGAAGTTGCCGCCATCGAACACGATGTGCCGGTTCTCGGGCAGCATGCGGCTGAGCTCCAGCGTGAGGATGCGCGGGTCGATGGTGCTGCCGGTATGCGCCACCTGGAAGTCCATGGTGTGCTGGAAGGCGGCCAGCTCGGCGCGCACCTGCTCGGTGTGCCAGGGTTTGTCGGCGGCTGCGCGCTCGGGCAATGCGGCGGTGAGCTGCTCGGCGACCAGCTTCGCGTCGCCGACCACCCCCACATCCGCGGGCCACCAGCGGTTGATGTTGGTGCGCACCGCGTCGACATGGATCAGCGGCACTGCGGGCAGGGCACTGCCGGAGCTCAAGGTCAGCGAGTTCAGTGCGACACCGATAGCCAGGATGCAGTCGGACTGCTCGATGTAGCGGCGCGCCACCGAGGTCGACGACGAGCCCAGGATGCCCATGTCATACGGGTTGCCACGGAAAAGGTCCTTGGCCTTGAGCGCATTGACCAGCAGCGCACCGGTGCGCTCTGCCAGCGCCTCGATGGCCTCGCGCGCACCGGCGCGGTGGGCGCCGACGCCGGCGACGATCACCGGGCGGCGCGCCTTGGCCAAGACGCCCACTGCCGTGTCGATCGACGACTGCCGGGCCCGCTGCGGCGCGGCCGGGGTGGACAGCTTCACCGGCGAGGGGCCGTCTGCCACCGTGGTGTAGCCCACCTGCAAGTCGGTGGGTAGCAGCAGCACGGAGGTCTTGCCCAGCGAGGCCTCGGCGACGGCATCGGCGAGCGACTGCCGCGCAGCGTCGGCGCTGCTCGGCTGGAAGGTGGGGATGCCGCAGGCACGCACGACCGTGGCCGCCGGGTAGGCCTTCAGGTCGGGGCCCAGGCCATTGACCACACCGCGGCCCAGCGGCGCGTCGCCGCTGATGATCAGCACCGGCATGCCGGACTTGGCCACCGAGATCGTGCCGTGCATGGCATTGGCCATGGCCGGCCCGCGGCCGACCAGGGCGACACCGATCTTGCCGGTGGCAGCGGCGTACCCCATGGCCATCATCACGGCATTGGTCTCGTGGCGGGCGCCGACCATGCGCACACCCATGGCGTCGAGGGTCGAGAACAGCTGGCAGATACAGTCGCTCATGAGGCCGAACACGGTGTCGACGCCAAGGGCCTTGAGGTCTTCGGCGAGGACCTGGTACACGGGAACGGTGCGCATGGGATCAGTCTCCTGGTGGTGTGGTGGGCCAAAACCGGCCCACGGTGTGGCCAGTGCAATTTATATTTGAGGCACGGTAACTGTATATATTATGATCGTTCGAAATACTTTTTGTGCGGTCCAGGGGCACTTGTAGGGCCTTGAATTTCGTGCAACCGCAGCGGTGGCAGCGCAGGGCCACCGCGCGTCAACCTGAAGGAGACACACATGACCGAAGACCAGACGGCCGACCGGGTACAGATCCACTACACGATGGCCGTGTACTGCAACTCCGTGGACAGCGGTGACGTGGAGGGCGTGGTCACGGCCTTCATGCCCGACGGACATCTGGAGCTCTCCAGCGGCACCAAGGCCGCAGGTCGGGATGCCATCCGCGCCTTCTACACCCCGGTGATCGGCCCCAACCGGCCGGACCGCGGGCCCGATGGCGCGCTGCCGCTGCTGCGCCACAACCTGACCACCTCGCGGGTGGAGTTTGTGGATGACGACACTGCGCAAGGCTGGACGTACTTCATCTCGCTGACCCGCCATGGCATGGACCACGCAGGCCGTTATGTCGACACCTTCAAGCGCCTCGGTGACCGCTGGCTGATCGCCGACCGGCGCATCCTGGTCGAGTGGTATGGCAGCCCGTCCTGGTATGAGTCGGTACGACTGAAGGTCGCGCCCAAGAGCGGGTCCTGAGTCATGCACAGCATAGCGGACCTGCGGCTGCGCGCCCGCGCCCGCCTGCCGCGCGTGGTGTTCGACTTCATCGACGGCGGCGCCGGCGACGAGGCCACCCTGCGGCGCAACGAGAGCGCCTTCCAGGACCTGCGCCTGGTGCCGCGGGTTTTCGTGCCCTGCCGCACGCGCGACCTGTCCACCACCTTGCTGGGCCAGCGTTATGCCATGCCCTTCGGCGTCACGCCCATGGGTCTGTGCAACCTGGCCTGGCCGGGCACCGACCTCGGCATCGCCCGGGCCGCCGCCGGAGCCGGCATCCCGTACGCGCTGTCCACCATGGCCAGTACCTCGATCGAGGACATCGCCCGCGCTGCGCCCCAGCACACCTGGTTCCAGCTCTATGTGGGCGGTGATGCTGCCATCGCCGACGGCCTGATCGACCGCGCGCTGGCCGCCGGCATCCGCACCCTGGTGCTGACGGTCGACGCCAACTTCACCGCGCGGCGCCTGCGCGACCGGCGCAACCGCTTCGCGCTGCCACTGCGGGCCACGCCACGCCTGCTCGCCGATCTTGCGTCCCACCCGACCTGGTCGCTGTCGACGCTGGCGGCGGGCGCGCCCACCTTCGAGAACTTCAAGCCGACCGCCACCAACCCGCGCAGCATCAACATCGCCGACATGCTGGTCGCTCTGGCCCAGGCGCATATCGACTGGAGCCTGCTGGAGCATGCCCGCAAGCGCTGGCCGCACACGCTCATCGTCAAGGGCGTGCTGCATCCGGCGGACGCGCAGCGCGTTGCCGCCATGGGCGCCGATGGGGTGGTGGTGTCCAACCATGGTGGCCGCCAGCTTGCGGCGGTTCCCTCGTCGATCGAAGCCCTGCCGGCGATCCGGCAAGCGGTAGGGCCCGACTTCGCGGTGTTGCTCGACAGCGGGGTGCGCAGCGGCGACGACATCGCCAAGGCGCTGGCGGCGGGCGCCAATTTCGTGCTGCTCGGGCGCACCTTCCTGTATGGCACGGGTGCCCTGGGCGCCGAGCGCGGCCCGGCCACCACCATCGACATCCTGCGCGGCGAGCTCGATACGGCCATGGCCCAGCTGGGCTGCAGCACGGTGGAAGACCTGCGCAGTGCCGCGTTCTTCACCCCCTTGCCCGCGTCAGGCGCGCCCCTGAGAGGCCAGCCATGACAACGCAGATCCCCGCCCACGTGCCATCCGAGCGCGTGGTCGAGTTCGACCGCTTCACATCCCCCGAGCTGCAGCGCTGCCCGCACCAGGGGGTGAGCACGCTGTTCCGCAACAGCCCCGACATCTTCTATGCCACCGGCGACCGCGGCCACTGGGTGGTGGCCAGCGCCACGGTGGCGCGCGACATGCTGCGCCAGCCGGACAAGTTCTCCAGTGACCCGGTGCACAACCCGGCCAACGCGCGCAAGCCGCCGACCTTGCCCAACCAGACGGACCCGCCGCTGCATACCGAGCTGCGCCGCATCATCAACCCGTTCTTCTCGCCGGCAGGTGTGCAGAAGATGGAGGACGGCGTGCGCCAGCTGGCCGGCGAGCTCATCGATGGCGTGGCCGCCGGCGGGCATTGCGAATTCGTGCGCGAGATCGCGCAGCAGTTCCCGGTCCAGTTGTTCATGCGCATGGCCAACGCGCCGATGGACGACCGCGATACCCTGGTGGCCAAGGTCGACGGCTTCACGCGGGCGCCCGACATCCAGCAGCGCCTGGCCGCCCTGGGGGAGCTGGGCGACTACCTCAAGCACATGATCACCGAACGCGAGCGCGAGCCCGGCGATGACCTGGTGAGCCTGGCGATCCACGGCACCGTGCAGGGGCGCGGCCTGACCGATGACGAGAAGCAGGGCATGGTCAACCTGCTGTTCCTCGGCGGGCTCGACACCGTGGCCGCGATGCTGTCCTTCATCATGGCCTACCTGGGGCAGCACCCGGCGCAGTACCGGCGGCTGGTCGATGATCCGTCGCTGATCGGCAATGCCATCGAAGAGCTCATGCGGGTGCATGGCGTGGCCGGCATGGAGCGCGGCGTGACGACCGACATGGAGTACGCCGGCGTGCAGTTCAAGGCCCGCGACCGACTGGTGTTCATGCCGCATGTCTACGGCCTGGACCCGCAGATGGTGGACGACCCGATGCGTGTCGACTTCGACCGCCCCGTGAGCAGCCACCTGGTGTTCGGCTCGGGTCCGCACCGCTGTGTGGGCTCGCACCTGGCGCGCCTGGAGATGAAGGTGTTCATCGAGGAATGGGTGCGCCGCATCCCCGCCTTTTCGGTCGATGCCGAGGGCGACCTGCCGACCCGCGGCGGCCTGGTCTGGTCGCCGGTGGCCGTGCCGCTGGTGTGGCCAGGCGCCGTGTCCGTCAACCCTGCCAACCCGGGAGATCGTGTATGAAGATTGTGGTGGACCGCCAGGTCTGTGCCGGCCATGCCTTGTGTGCCGCCAAGGCGCCGGATGTCTTCCAGCTGGATGACGAGGGCTATTGCTGTTCCGATGGCGCCGTGGTGCCGCCGCACCTGCACGAACAGGCCCGGCTGGGGGCGCGCCACTGCCCCGAGGCGGCCATCGTGCTGGTCGAGGACGGAGACAGCGCCTGATGCCGAAGATCACGTTCATCGAGGCCGACGGCAAGTCCCACGAACTGCAGGTCGAGCCCGGACAGTCGGTGATGCAGGCCGCGATCGAGAACGATATCCGCGGCATCCTGGCGGACTGTGGCGGGTCGTGCTCCTGCGCCACCTGCCACTGTTACCTGGACGAAGCCTGGGCCGGCCATTTCCCTCCCGCGTCGGTGGAAGAGGCTGAACTGGTGTCCTACGCGTTCGACCCGCTGCCGACCAGCCGCCTGTCGTGCCAGCTGCAGCTGCGGCCGGAGCATGATGGCATCGTGATCCGGCTGCCCAAGCGGCAAATCTAGCGGCGCGTGGCCGGATCTCAGTCCAGGCTCAGCCCTGTCGCCTTCGCCGGCCGCTCCCAGCCGGCAAAGTCGTTCCGTTGCACCGCAGCGAGTTCGGAGGCGGTGGAGCCGACCGGGTCAAACCCGAGCTTCAGCAACCGCTCCGCCACATCGGGCCGCTTGACGGCCTTCATGGCGGCATTCTGCAGCCGCATCTGTTGGTCAGCCGGCAGGCCAGCAGGTGCATACATGCCGAACCAGGCCGAAGCCTCGATGTTGATGCCGGACTCCTTCAAGGTCGGCACCTGCGGCACTTGAGGGTCGCGCCGCGGGCCTGCCACCGCGATGATGGTGGCCTTGCCGGCGCGGTGGAATTCGGTCGACTCGGAGACTGCATCGATCTTGTAGGCCACGTGGCCGCCAAGCAGCGCTGCGTTGGCCGGCGCGCCACCGGCGAAGGGCACATGCGTCAGCGTGGCGCCGGTCGCCTGGCCCAGCATGGTGCCCAGCAGGTGCGCGGCACTTCCCTCGCCGGGTGACGCGAAGCTGGCATTCGCCGGAGAAGCCTTGATCTTCGCGATCATCTCGGCCATCGATTTCACCCCGCTGGCCGGCCCGGCCGTGATGCCGAACTGCACCAGCGCCAACTGGCTGATCGGCGTGAAGTCCTTGACCGGGTCGTAGTCGAGTTTCTTGAACAGGTGGGGGAACAGCACCATCGGCGGCGAGGGCACGATGATCACGGTCTGTCCGTCTGGTTTGGCATTCTTCAGCAGGCCGATGGCCAGGCGACCGGCGGCGCCCGGCTTGTTCTCGACGATCACCGCGCCGAGATCGTCCCGCATGGCGTCGCCAATGGCACGGGCAACCACATCGGCCGAACCGCCCGGCGGGAAACCGACCAGGATGCGCAGGGGCGGCCGGTCCTGCGCCCGCAACGGTGCCATGGCGCTGGAAGCGAGCAGCGCTGCGCTGGCGCACAGGATCTGGCGGCGTGGTAGGCGGGTAGGGGAGTGCGGCATGGGGGGGTCTCCGTGTTGAGACCCCGATCCTAAGGACTTTGGCGCCCGCAGGGGCATCAGGCTTTCTGATGCCCCGATGCTTTTTTGCGCGGCGCGGTGCTGACACCGGGCGCCGCGCTGGCGGTCGTGATGAGCGCCTGCACCAGCCGTTCGGACGCCCGGTTCAGGATGCTGCCCTGGCGCCGCAGCAATACTACCGGGCCGACGATACTGGCCAGCGGCAGAGGCAGGCGGCGCAGCAGTCCGGCGGCCTGCAGGTCCATCGCGACCGGTGTCGGCATGACGCCCAGCAGCGGCGCGGAGCGCAGCAGGTACAGGTTGGTGAACAGGGACACCGATTCGATGACCCGCGCCGGCGTTCGGCCGCACTCGCGCAGGAACACCGCATCAAAACCCTGGCGCACCATGACGGCCGCCGGGGGCAATACCCAGGCCTGGTCCAGCACCTCGTCAAAGCCGAGCCGCCGGCGCCGCGCAAGTGGATGGCCGGTACCGGCGACGGCCGCGAACTCCTCCTGCACCAGCGGATGGACCTCCAGCCCCTCCAGCGCGGTGTCGGGCCGCACCCGTCCCACGACCAGGTCCAGTTCGCCGCGGCGCAGGCGTTCTGCGAGCATGTCGTGGGCGCCCTCCAGGATACGCACCTGCGCACACGACAACAGGCCTTCGGTACCGGTCAGGGCCTGCGCCAGCATGGCGGGTGCGATGGACGCCATCATGCCCACCCGTACCAGCCCGCTTTTGCCGTCCAGCAGCGACTGCATGGTGTTCTCGATCTGGTCCACGTTGGACAGCAGCAGCCGGGCCTGTTCGGTCACCGCCAGTCCGTAGGGCGTTGCGAGTAGTCCGCGCGCGGAGCGCTCGTACAGGCGCGCGCCCAGCATCTCTTCCAACTCCGCCAGCAGGCGTGTGGCGTTGGGCTGTGTCATGTGCATGCGGCTGGCTGCGCCATGCAGGCTCGGATCGTCGGACAGGGCCTCGATCAGCATCAGGTGGCGCAGCTTGATGCGATTGCGCAGGAGCGGGCGGGGCAGGCGGTTCACGGCAAACGCTCCGGTTGTAGCTGCAGGTTGTGGATGCGTGTACCGCATCGCCAGTTGATCGCACGATCACATTCGGTGATTACCGCTTGTGGCACAAACCACTCTACCATCGGCTGCGCCAGTCCCGGTACCGGCGGTGCGCCGGGCCTGGATCCGTGACACAGCACCGCATCGCAAGGCAGACCACCCATGACCGATACCCCCGCGCCGCGGCCGCGCCGCAGACCCAACGTGGTCATCATCCTTGCCGACGACATGGGTTACGGCGACCTGTCCGCCTACGGCAACCCGCTGGTCGAGACCCGCCACATCGACAGCATCGGGCAGGCCGGCGTGCGCTTCACCGATGGCTACTCCACCGCCCCTCTGTGCAGCCCGTCGCGCGCGGGGCTCATCACCGGACGCTACCAGCAGCGTTTCGGATTCGAGCACCAGGTATCGTCCGGCGCGTTTCCGGAGCGGCGCGAGGCGCGGCTGGAAGATGGCAGCCTGGCGCCGCTGCAGGGCGAGGCCGAGTTCCTGCGCCGCGGGGTGCCGCTGTCCGAGAAAAACTTCGGCGAGCTGTTCCAGGCAGCCGGCTACCGCACCGCCGTGATCGGCAAATGGCATCTGGGCCACGGCCCGGAGTTCCTGCCGCAGAACCGCGGCTTCGACCACTCGGTGGTGTTCTACGGCAACACCAGCCTGCAGGCCACCAATCCGGACGACCCGGAGATGTTCAGCCTGAAGGTCGACTTCCACGACGAGGCCGCCGACACCGCCTGGACGCGCGAGGGCCTCAACAACATCCGCAGGAACGGCGAGGTGGTCGAGGTCAACGACTACCTGCTGTTCCACTTCCGGGACGAGGCGGTCGACTTCATCCACGGGCACCAGGACCAGCCCTTTTTGCTGTATTTCGCGATGAACGCGCCGGTGCCGCCCCTGCAGGTGCCACGCCGCTATTTCGAGAGCCTGCGCGCCAGCATCCCGAACATCGCGGTGCGCGGATACAACGCGCTGGTGCTGGCGCAGGACGATGTGGTCGGCGCCGTGCTGGAGAAGCTGCGCAGTACCGGGCTGGCCGACGACACGATCGTGGTGTTTGTCAGTGACAACGGCACGGCGCTCAGCCGCCCTGGCAGCAATGCGCCGTTCTCCGGGGGAAAGTACTCGACGATGGAGGGCGGCATCCGCATGCCCTTCATGATGCAGTGGCCGGGGCACATTCCCAGCGGCCTGGTGTTCTCCAAGCCGGTCAGCACGCTGGACATCCTGCCGACCGTGGCGGCCGCCTGCCAGGTGCCGACCACGGCTGCGCAGGCGCTGGACGGGGTCGATCTGCTGCCCTACCTGAACAACGAGAAGGGTGGAGCGCCCCATGAGGCGCTCTACTGGAAGCTGGCCGCCTATTCGGCCGTGCGGGTCGGCAAGTGGAAGCTGTACCTGGAGCCGAGGAACGGCATTGCCCGGCTGCATGACCTCGAACTCGATCCGGCCGAACGGATCGACATGGCCAGCGCGGAGCCGCAGATCTTCCAGGCCCTGAAGGCGCGGTATGACACATGGGAGAAGTCCCTGCCGCCGCGTGCCTGGACCAACATCTCGCCGGTCTTCAAGAAGTAGGCCACGCCGATGGATGCCGTCCGCGCCGGGTCCGTTGTGCCGAGCGGCATGCGCCTGGTGCCCGGGGGCAGTTTTGCGATGGGCAGCACGCGCTTCTACCCCGAGGAGGCACCGGTGCGCCAGGCCCGGGTCGACGCGTTCTGGATGGATGTCGCACCTGTCACCAATGGGGAGTTTGCGGCCTTCGTGGCAGCCACGGGCCATGTCACGCTGGCGGAGATCGCGCCCCGTGCCGCAGACTATCCGGGGCTGTTGCCCGGCATGGATTGCGCCGGATCCACGGTGTTCGACAACACGTTGCCGGGTTTGGAGGATGGCAACCCGGCAAGCTGGTGGACTTTCCGGCCCGGCGCCGACTGGCGTCATCCTCAGGGCCCCGGCAGCAGCATCGACGCGCTCGGCGAGCACCCGGTCGTGCATGTGGCCCATGCCGATGCACTGGCCTATGCCCGGTGGGCGGGCAAGCAGCTGCCGACCGAGGCCGAATGGGAGTTCGCGGCACGCGGCGGACTCGATGGCGCCGACTATGCCTGGGGCAACGAACTCGCTCCGGGCGGCGCCATGCTGGCGAACTACTGGCAGGGATTCTTCCCGTTCCAGAATGAGCTGCGCGATGGCTGGGCACGCACGTCCCCGGTACGCAGCTTCCTGCCGAATCCCTATGGCCTGTACGACCTGATCGGCAATGTGTGGGAGTGGACTGCCGATGCCTGGGCGTTGCCTGGGGAGGGGCAGGGCGTCGCAGGCTGTTGTGGCGGCACCGGGGCGCAGCGGCATGATCGCGCGGGCGGAGTGATCGTGCAGAAGGTCATCAAGGGTGGCTCCCACTTGTGTGCCGAGAATTACTGCCGCCGCTACCGGCCGGCCGCCCGGCATCCGCAGGCGGTCGACACCGGCACCTGCCATATCGGTTTCCGGTGTGTGCTGCGCCTGGCGGCAGCACGGACATGACGACTGCCGCGAACGCAGTCAGCTCGCCTGGATCCGCCAGCCGGACTGTTTGTCCGCCTCGTCGCGGCGCCTGAACTCGCGTGGCGAAATGCCCACCGCCCGCCTGAACACCTTGGAGAAGCTGAAGGCGTCGGCATAGCCCACATCCTGGGCCACCTGCTCCAGATTGCGCCCGGTTTCGCTGGGCAGTGCCATGGCTTTCTGCATCCGCACCGTGCGCAGGTAGCTCAAGGGCCTGTCGCCCATCGCCTCCCGGAACCGCTCGGCCAGGCCGGTGCGCGACAGGCCGGCCTGGCGGGCCAGGGACTCGAGCGTCCAGGCCCGGGCGCAGTCGGCATGCATCAGGGCGATGGCCTGGCGCACCGGCTGGTCGGCCATGGCATGGCCCCAGCTGCAGGTGGTGCTGTCGGCCTGGCGGCGCAGCAGCTCGCGCAGCACGTAGGTGAAGACCACATCCAGCAGGCCATGGACCACGGTGTCGACCCCCGCCGCTCGCTGTTACCGGCGCCTTCGCGCCCGGTACGGAGGGCGCGAAGCCGGTCGGATCACCGGCCAGGCGCCGCGCAGCTTCGCCGCGCATGCGGGCGACTACCGGCAGGCCTGGGCGGGCTGAGGCGGAGGTGCCCGCCGGCGCTCAGGCGCCGACGAACGCCCGGATGCTTCGGAGCATTCGGTCCGGCTCGTCCACCCGAAGCGAGTGGCTGCTGTGTTCGAACACCTGCAGCTGCGAATGCGGGATCAGCTGGTGGATCTCTTCGGAGAACTCGGGCGGGCAGATCCAGTCATGCTGGCCCGCCAGGATCAGCGTGGGCGCCGTGATCGCCGCCAGCTCGGGCCGCAGGTCGAAGGTCTGCAGGAAGCCGCCCGGCGCAAAGGCCTGGTTGATGGCATCCGGCGCCAGGATGCCGCGCGCGCGGCCCAGCGCACCGGCCACCGGGTCGTACTTCAAGGCGTACAGCGGTCCCATCACCTCATAGTAGTTCCGCAGCTTCTCGGGGGTATCCAGCTCGCCGGCCCACAATTGCCTGCAGACGGCGACCTGCGCGGGGGTGCCGCGTTCGGCCACGATCTGCCGCGCGCGGGCATTGAAGCCGGCGTGGGATGCGGTGACCATCAGCACCAGGTGCGATACCGATGCCGGGTACCGCGCTGCATGGGCCATCGCCACCATGCCGCCATAACTCGTGCCCATGCTGATGATCGGGCCCAGGCCCAGATGCAGTCGCAGCGCCTCCATGTCCTCGACGTTTTCGTCCAGGTTGTACAGGCGCTTGTCGCCGCGCGCCGAGCGCCCCTGGCCGCGGTGGTCGAAGTAGACCATCTGCAGCTGGTCGGTCAGTGGCTTGAACGCGAGCTTGAGGTCGCTGTGTTCGCCGCCCGGGCCGCCGTGGATGGCAAAGGCAGGGCGGTGTTCGACCATCTGTGCGCCATCGGGCAGCAGGCCCACGCCGTCGATGTCGAAATAGAGGGTGGTCTGGCGGATGTGGGCAAGCATGGGCGGGGCTCCGGGGCTGTTGTCGGGCGTTGCGCGGCAGCGCTGCACCATCTTACTGCGCTGGAAATTGCCCCGGCGCAGCCGATCGCTCCGTGGGCCATGGCACGGTGGAAGAGGGCGTGGCCGCCCATGATCCTGAAGACAGCAGCTCCGTTTGCGTCCAGCGGCCCTTGTTTCCGGCAACGGCCATGTGTTTTCCCACGGTATCGAACCCAGGCCAATTTCCATGCAGAACCTCGTCAAGTCCACCGAAGCCCATGTTGTCTCGCGCACCGGCTGGCTGCGCGCCGCAGTGCTTGGCGCGAACGACGGGATCGTGTCCACCGCCAGCCTGATCCTCGGGGTTGCTGCAGCCGCCAGCGGGATGTCCGAGGTGCTGGTTGCCGGTACTGCCGGGCTGGTGGCGGGTGCGATGTCCATGGCAGCCGGCGAATATGTGTCGGTCAGTTCGCAGGCTGACAGCGAGGCCGCCGACCGGGCGCGGGAGCAGGCCGAGCTCGATGGCGAACCCGAGCGGGAGCTGGCCGAACTGGTGGCCATTTATGTGGCGCGCGGCGTCGATCCCGCATTGGCCCGGGCGGTCGCGCAGCAGATGATGGCCAAGGACGCCTTGGGCACCCATTTGCGGGACGAGTTGGGCCATTCGGAGGCCTCCGCGGCACGTCCGGTACAGGCGGCGCTGGTATCGGCTGCGACCTTTTCCGCGGGTGCCGTGCTGCCGCTGCTGATGGTGCTGGCCTCCACGCCGCAGTGGCTGCCCTGGACGGTGTCGGTGGCGTCGCTGGGGTTTCTTGCGCTGCTGGGCGCCCTGGCGGCCTGGGCCGGTGGTGCGCCCGTCGCTCGGGCGACGCTGCGGGTGATGTTCTGGGGCACCCTGGCGATGGCGCTGACCGCGGGGATCGGCGCGCTGGTGGGGGCCTCGGTCTGAGCGCCCGCCCGGCCGGACTGGTCAGCCTGGCGCAGCGTTTCGCCGGAGTTCCTGCAGGCCGGTGCGCAGACCTTCCTGCAAGAGGCCCGTGTCGTAGCTGTAGGAGATCATCCGGAATCCTCGCTGCTGCCAGTTCAGGGCCGTTGGCAGCGAAGGCGCCATGCAGGCAGCGGTCTTGCCCAGACGCTCGCAGGTGCTGACCAGGCGGTCGATGGTCGATTGAATCTCAGGCCGGTCCATCTTCCCGGGGATCCCCAGCGACAGCGACAGGTCGAACTGCCCCAGGTGGCCGCCGTCGATGTCCTTGACGGACAGGATGTCCTCCATGTTCTCCACCCCCTCGCGGGTCTCGATCATGGCCAGGACAAAGGTGCGCTCGTCGGCGATGCGCATCTTCTCTGCCAGGTCGCCCCCCTGGTAGTCGTCATGGGCGCCACCGAACATCGCGCCGCGGCAGCCCCGGGGAGGGTAACGCGTCCATCGGACGAGTTCCTCCGCCTCTTCGCGCGAGCCGACCATCTGGAACATCAGACCCATGGCGCCGATGTCCAGCAACTGCGAAACCGCCGCATAGGTCTTGGCGGGTGGACGAACGATGGGCACCAGTCCGATGCCGCGGCAGTAGGAGAACTGGCGCCGCATGTCCTCCATCGTGAAGCCGCTGTGCTCCATGTCGTACAGGACGAACTCCGCCCCGGCAGCGACGAGCGCCGCCGGAAGGCCGGGGCTGCTGAATTCGAACACCATGGTGCCCAGCGCGGAGCCGCCGGCGGCCAGTTTCTGTTTGACGGGGTTGGTTCTCATGGTCTTGCTCCAGGTGGGTCAGTGGGTGGCCAGGCGGGAGAGGCAATCCTCCGCCAGCGGCGTGATGGGGCTGAAGTCCCTGGCTGCGAGGTACTCGGGCCGTGCGAAGGTGGTGCCCTGGTTGTCGGTGGCACACACATTGAGGTAGAGGATGACGCGCTTGAGCGGCGTGATGTTGACGGTCGAGCCATGCACGACCTGCATGTGCATGAACACGACCGAGCCCGCCGGGCCGGTGAGGTGTTCGAGCCCGTACCTGCCGATCAGCTCCGACATCTTGTCCATGGTGATGTCGTAGCGAAATTTCGCCGCGCCATCCCTGTCCTGCGCCTCGCTCAGGGTGCTGGCCTGCGACACCACACCCTCCACCTGCGAGCCCGGGACAGCCATCAGGGGCGCGTTGTAGTCATTCACGTCGTTCAGAAAGATGGCGATCATGATGCCGTCCGGTCGTGGCACCCCGTCCACGCGGTGGTAGGTGCCGAAGTCCTGGTGCCAATGCACGACGGCCCCGCCGGTCTGTTTCGCGTTGACACGCGACTGGTGGACATAGATGTCCTTGCCCAGCAGCTGCCGCGCAATGCCCACCAGGGCCGGGTGGCGCGCCAATGCGGCCAGACGCTCGTCGAGCTGATGCATGCCGTAGACCACATGGGGCAGCCCGTTGCGCTCGCGCATGACCTGGGGCCCGTCCATCGCGATGACCTTCTCGGTCGCCTGGTTCAGGACCTCCACCTCCTGCGGGTTCAGCAATTCCCTGACGGTGATGTACCCCCGGGTCTGGTACGCATCGACCTGGCTTTGGGGGATGGTCTGCATGGCGATGGTCTCCTGTGGCGATGTGGGTGCATTCTGCGTTGTGCGGTCAGGGCCATGGCGCTAGCCGTACTGCTCGCGCAATACGCGCTTGAGCACCTTGCCCAGGGCATTGCGGGGCAACTCCGTGACGATCTCCAGCCTGCTGATGCGCTGGTGCTTGCCGAGCCGGGCGTTGGCCCATTCCCGGATGGCCACCGCATCCGCATCTGCATGCCGCGCGATCACCAGGGCCAACGGTGTTTCACCCCATTTTGGATCCGAGATCGCGATGACGCTGACATCGAGCACATCTTCGTGAAGGCCCACCACCGCTTCGATGTCGACCGGAAAGATGTTGAACCCGCCGGAAATGATGAGGTCCTTCTTGCGGTCCACGACGTACAGGAACCCGTCTGCATCCAGGCGTCCGATATCACCCGAACGGACGAAGGTCCGCCGATGGCGGTCGCGCACGATCAATGCTTCGGTGGTATCCGCCCGGCGGTGGTAGCTCTGCATCAGGCCCGCGCCGTACCCCGCAATCTCGCCCGTTTCGCCGGTGGCCACCTCTGCGCCCTGATCGTCGACGATCATGACCTCGAAACCCAGTACGGGCAGCCCGACCGAGTCGCCCTTCGTGGCGTGCTGGTCCGGTTTGCACATGGTGGCAAAACCCTCGGAAAAGCCGTACATGCAGTACAGCCGGGGTGTCAGCTCCTGCAACACGTCGCGACGTACGTCGGACCGCAGGGTCGATCCCGCGCACAGCAAGGACTCCAGGCTCGACAGGTCGCGCTGCCTCTGCCGCGTTTCGGCCAAGGCCAGGATCAGCTGTGTGGGCACGGTGAAGGTGTGGGTGATCCGATGCTGCTGGACCATGTCCAGGAAGGCCCCGGGCTTGAATTCCTTCATCACATGCAGCGTGGCGCCGACAAACAGGGTCGGCAGCATGGTCAGCCAGGTTCCGTTCGAATACAGCGCCGTGCTCGTCAGCCCCCTGGCATTGGCGTGAAACCGCATGTCGATCGCATTGGAGAACGCCCAGTGCAGCCGTGCACGATGGGTTTGCACGATGCCCTTGGGCAGGCCGGTCGTGCCCGAAGAATAGATGATGTTGAAGGGGTCGTCCTGCCCATAGGCGACATCGGGGAAGGCATCGTCGGCATCCGCCACCAGGGCGGCGCTGCTGCGCCATCCGGGTGCGACAAAGTCCGTGGAGAAAAAGTGGCCGCCGATGCCCGGCAGTCTGTCCCGGCACGCATCCACCTTGGGTTGCTGGGAGCGCGCGCAGAAGAGGGCGCTTGCCTGGCTGTCTGTCAGCAGTGTTTCGAGCTGCCCGGATGTCAGCATGCCGCTCAGCGGAACCACGCAGGCGCCGCAGCGCACGATGCCCAACATGACCTCGATGATCTCGATGCCGCTGTCCATCAGCACCGCAACCTTGTCGCCATGGCCGATGCCCGCCGCCAGCAGGCCGTTGGCAATGCGGCTCATGCTGGCGTCGAAATCCCGCCAGGTGCGAACCTGGCCATCACACACGATGGCGGGCTTGTCGGCCATCGTGCGCGCATGGTTTGCAAGGATGCGTGGAATGCAGACCTGGCAGTCATCCAGAGGCATCGATGACTCCTTGGTGGTATTCATGGATTCCGCAACCGGTGCGCGACGGTGGCCGATGGTCGGTCACTGTCGGGCGTGCTGCCGGAGTTGCCGCCCCATGAATTCCCCGAGTGCTGCGGTGGATGTGTCGGCCTCCCGCATGCGACCCACCAGCAACTGCCAGACATGCCACATCCCCGGGTATTCGGTGATTGTGGCAGGACTTCCGTATGCCGCCATGCGGCGTGCCAGCAGCCGCGCGTCGTCCAGCAGGGCTTCGTGTTCACCCACATGGATCAGCGTCGCCGGCAGCTTCGACAGGTCGGCGAACTGGGGTGAAAGATGCGGATGTGTCAGTGGCGTGCCGGCCGCGTACGCCTGCGCAGCACCCTTCAGGAGCGCGGAATCCGGGAAATAGGGGTCGACATGCGCCTTGTAGACATGCGTCGGGTTGCTCAAGGTCAGGTCCGTCCATGGCGACAGCAGGGCCATGGCCACCGGGGGCACAAGGCCCTCATCCCGGATGCGCAAGGCCAGCGCCAGGGCCAGGCCACCGCCGGCCGAATCGCCCGCCAGCGCGATCGGTTGCCCGGGGTGCGCGTGCAGCAGCGCACGGTAGACGGCAAAGGCATCGTCGAGCCCGGCCGGAAAAGGATGCTCCGGCGCCAGCCGATAGTTGATCACCAGCGTGTTGCAGCGGGCTGCCGCCGCGATCGCGCATGCGACCGCGCGATGGGTGATGGTCGAACCGTAGATGTAGGCGCCGCCATGCAGATACACAACGATGCCCCTGCCGTCTGCCGCGCCGGGGCGCAGCCACTCTCCCGTGACGCCCGCCACCGTGCACGGCTCGATCACCAGGGCGGCCGGCATCCTGAACAGCTTCTGGCTTTGCTGTTCGCGCGCCAGCCTCCCCTGCGGCACCGGCAGCTTCAGCCGCCGGGACTTTGCCAGTGCCCGGCGGGTGAGGTGGTAGTAAATGCGCGACTTCAGCGACTGCATCGACGGCAATCCGGTCAGCGCGCCCCGAACAGTGCGTTCCACTTCACCTTGAAGGCGTTGACGACGGCCGGCGGGTACTTGTCGTCATCATGCAAGGTCACCGTCCGGATGTCGAGCGAGCCGGGCACGTTCGGCAATGCGCTGGCCATTTCACCCTTGCCCGTCATCTGGGCCTGACCACGGGTCGACATCATGTAGTCCATGAATACCAGCGCTGCATTCGGACGCTTCGAGCCTGCCACCACACCGCCACCGAATGCCGCGCCGTAGCTGGGGTTCACGACGACGGTCTTGATGGGTGCACCTGCCTCCAGCAGCGGATTGGTGACCGAGAAGACCGACCACATGTTGACCGCGAGCTCACCGGAGGCCACGCCCTGGGTCGGTGCGACTGCGCCGGGGTAGGTCTTCACGCCCTGGGCGGCGAGCTTGGCGAGAAATCCCTCGCCCTGCGTCTTCTCCATCCAGTCGTACCAGCCGACGTTCAGGTCACCGACCAGCGCCGTCGACCCGATCTTGCCCTTGAACTCCGGCTTGAGCAGATCCTGGTAGCCGGTCGGTGGCGTCTTCACCAGGTTCGTGTTGTAGACCAGCACAAAGAAGTTCACGCCGAGCAGGGGCACAGCGCCTTGCCGTAGCGCCGACTCTGGCCATGCCTGGGCATTCGGGCCCACCGGCACCCTGAGCACACCCTTCTTGACTGCCTCGGCAGACCAGACCAACTCGGAGGTGATGATGGCATCGCCTTCGATGTTGCCCGCCGCACGCTCCTGCTCGACCCGGATGTTGATCTGGTTGCCGATGATGCGCACGGTAGTCATCTTGATTTCGGGAAACGCCTTCTCGAAATCGGCCTTGATGCGGTCGTGCGTGGATGGAGCGGTCGTGGTGTAGACAACCACTTCGCCCTCCTTCTTCGCATCTGCGAGGATCCTGTTCCATTCGGCTTGTGACACCGCGCGGCTGGCCGATTGCGCATGTGCAGCGGTTCCTGCCATGCCGACCAGCGCGGCTCCCATTGCCAGCAGACATGCTGCAGTGCGGGAGCCGATACGGTTTTTCGTGCGTGCCAGGAAATGCAAGGGTGCTGTCTGATGGGGCATGGTGTGTCTTCCTCTTGGGTGAAGCGCATCCTCTGGCGTGTCGCTCTGGATGGCTCGTGGGTTGGTATGCAGATCCGCGCAAACGTTTTTTTTAGGGTCTCGGTGGTGGCGTGGTGAAACTGGGTCAATCCGCCTTGAACCTCCTTTCAGGATGGTGTGCCACTCACAGACAGACGGACCAGCACTGCAAGTGTCGATTTTGGTGCCAACCGATAGCATGGTGAGGCTCGTGGTCTTTCCATGCTGTCCGACCTTCGGCTCTGGCGTCAGCGTGTTGCTGGCCTGAAGCGTGGCACGGCCACGCCCTGGTCCGACACATCGTCCCACACCACCTGCACGGCCATGCCCACGTGGAGATCGGCCACTTCCACGTCCACCACATTGCTGATCAGGCGCGCGCCGCCGGCGCCCTCCAGCGAGATGACCGCCGGCACATAGGGCAGGTGCGCGTCCATGCCCGCAAAGATCGCGCGCTCGACGATGGTGTAGGAATACACCGTGCCATGGCCGCTCAGCACGGCCCAGGTGATGCGCTGCGACTGGCAGCAGGGGCAGAACGGTGTGGGTGGCAGCCGGAAGCTGCCGCAGTCGGTGCACTGGGCTGCCACCAGTTCGTGCCGGGCAGTGGCGTCCCAGAAGGGCTGCGTCCAGTGGTTGGTGGACAGCTTGAACAGCTCGGGCGGGGGGCGCTTCGCGAGGGCCATGTCAGTTCCCCAGGATCAGGCCGCTGACCGGAATGATGGACGGCCCGCCGGTGACAAGTGCCAGTTGCGCGCCCGGCACCTGGTTCACCGCGGTTCCGCGCAGCTGTTCGACGGCTTCGCGCACATGCGTCATGCCCCACACATACCCGCAGGACAGCTGACCGCCGTCGGTGTTCACCGGCAGGCTGCCGCCCGCCAGGCGAATCGCACCGCTGCGCACGAACGCGCCGCCTTCGCCCTTGGCGCAGAAGCCGTAGTCCTCCAGCTGCATGATCACCTGCGAGCTGAAATGGTCGTAGATCTGGGCGGTGTCGATATCCTTCGGCTCGACGCCTGCCGCCGCATACAGGCGCTTCGCCACCGCCGCATGGCCCGAGGACGCGAAAGTCTCATCGGGCATGTTCATCCAGTAGATCGACCGCCCCCAGTCCCGGCTGCCGCCGTGGTTGCCGGCGAGCACGCGCACCGGTTTCTGGCGCAGGTCGCGCGCCCGTTCCAGCGAGGTGACGATCACCGCCACCGCGCCATCGTTCTCCAGGCAGAAGTCGAACAGGCAGTGCGGGTCGGCCAGCATCGGGGCCTTGAAATAGTCCTCGCGCGACATCGGCTTGCGCAGCGTCGCGTTCGGGTTGGTCACCGCATGGGCGCGGATGGCCATCGCCACCTCGGCAAAGTCCTCCCGGGTGGTGCCGTACAAGTGCATGTGCCGGCGCGCCAGCAGCGCGAACATGTGCCCCGGGCCGACCAGCCCGGACGCCGAAAAAAACGCGTTCTCCGGCGTGGCCGGGTAGGCGGCGGTGATGGCGCCGAAGCGCTGCGCGCCCTGCTGGTTGGCCCCCACACAGACCACCGTCTCGGCCTGCCCGCTGACGATGGCCGCCGCCGCCAGACCGATGGCCCCGGCCGAGCCGCCGCCGGTGCCGGTCAGCGTGGCGGTGAACCGGATCTCGGGGATGCCGAGGGTTTCGGTCAGCATGGAGGTGTCGAAACCGCCGGCGAAATATGCGAAACCGTCGATGTCGCGCACCTTCAGCCCCGCGTCGTCCACCGCGGCCAGGATGGACTTGCCGACCAGCTCCTCCAGCGTCTGTGGTGCCGATGCGCCACGCCGGTAGTAGGGGGTGGCGCCCAGTCCGACGATGGCGGTCTTGTCACGCATGGCGCAGCGCGCAGTGAATCAGGCTGCAGGCAGGCTGTTCTTGATCAGGTTGCGCGCGATCACCAGCTTCTGTATTTCCGACGCGCCTTCGTAGATGCGCATGGGGCGCGCCTCGCGGTACAGCTGCTCGATGATGTTGCCTCGGGTCACGCCCAGGCCGCCCAGCAACTGCACGGCGCGGTCCACGATGCGCCCGGCGGCTTCGCTGCCCGCGAGCTTGGCCATGCAGGCCTCGTAGGCGCCGCGCTCGCCGCGCACGTCATGCGCCCAGGCCGCGCGGTAGACGAGCAAGGCTGCTCCTTCCAGGTCGGTGGCCATGTCGGCCAGGGCCATCTGCACGCCCTCCAGGCCGTGCATCGGCTTGCCGAACAGGCGCCGCTTGTTGGTGTGGGCCAGTGTCTCGTGCAGCGCACGGCGCGCCAGGCCCACGCCGGCCCCGCCAACGGACGGACGGAAGATGTCGAAGGCCGCCATCGCCGCCTTGAAGCCCTGGCCGGCCTCGCCGATCAGCTGGGTGGCGGGCACGCGGCAGTTGGTGAAGGTCAGGCCGGCGGCGGGGTGGGGCGCGATGAACTCGATCGGGTCGCCCACCGTGAGGCCGGGCGTGTCGGCGTTCACGATGAACATGCTCAGGCCCTTGGCCCCCGGTGCTTCGCCGGTGCGTGCGGTCAGAAGGTAGTGGTCGGCCATGCCGGCGTTGGAGATCAGCGTCTTGGCACCGTTGATCACGTAATGGTCGCCATCGCGCGTGGCGGTGGTGGTCATCGAGGCCACGTCGGAGCCGGTTTCGGGTTCGGTCAGCGCGAAGGCGGCAATACGTTCGCCCTTGCGGCAGGGCTCCAGGTATTCCTCGCGCTGGGCCGGCGTGCCGAAGCGGCGGATGGCCATGGTGCCGATGCCCTGCATCGCGAATATCGCGTCGGCCAGCGCATGCTGGTAGGTCAGGCCTTCGCGGATCAGGCAGACCGAGCGTACGTCGAAAGGCGCGTCACCTTGCGGCACCACGTAGTCGAGCAGGCCGGAGGCACCGAAGCTGCGCACCATGGCGCGGCATTCGGTATTCATGTCCGGATAGGTCTTGCCGTGGTTCTCGTGGTTCCAGGCAATGATGCGCTCGGCCAGTGCCTCGTGCGAAGCGTCGAAAAACGGCCAGGGCCACAGGCCCCATGCTTGTTGGATCATCGTGGATGCCTTCAGGAGGTGGCGGGTTTGGGGGCGCCGCCAAAGTTCGGATCGTACCGGGTGCCGGCTGCGCCGCCGATGGGCAGCAGGGCCTCCAGCGCTGCGCGCTCGGAGGCGGAGAGCTGCACGCTGGCAGCGCCGCAGTTTTCTTCGAGGTACTTGATGCGCTTGGTGCCCGGTATCGGGATGATCTTCTGCTCGCGACCCAGGATCCAGGCCAGCGCGATCTGCCCTGGCGTGCACTGCTTGGCGTCGCAGAGCTTGCGCAGCTCGGCGATGATGGCCAGGTTCTTGTCGAAGTTCTCGCCCTGGAAACGCGGCGAGGTCAGCCGGAAGTCGTCGGGCGCCAGGGCCTGGGCATTGGCCAGCGCACCGGTCAGGAAGCCGCGCCCCAGCGGGCTGTAGGCCACGAAGCCGATGCCCAGCTCGCGGCAGGTCGGCAACACGTCGAGCTCGGGTTCGCGGGTCCACAGCGAGTACTCCGACTGGATGGCGGCCACCGGATGCACCTTGTGGGCGCGGCGCAGGGTCTCGGCTGTCACCTCGGACAGGCCATACGCGCGGATCTTGCCTTCGCGGATCAGGTCAGCCAGTGCGCCGGCGGTCTCCTCGATGGGCACCTTCGGGTCCGCCCGGTGCACGTAGTACAGGTCGATGGTATCGACGCCCAGGCGGGCGAGGGACTCTTCGCAGCACTGGCGCATGTAGGCCGGGGTGTTGTCGATGCCGCGGTCGTAGGTGCTGCCCAGCGGGCCGTCGGGGTCGCGCACCACGCCGAACTTGCTGGCCAAAAGGATGCGGTCGCGCCGGCCTTTCAGGAACTGGCTCAGCAGATTCTCGTTGTGGCCGCGGCCATACACATTGGAAGTGTCGTAGTGGGTCACGCCGATCTCGAAGGCGCGCTCCAGCGTGCGAAGCGACTGCACGTCGTCGGGCTCGCCATAGAACTCGGACATGCCCATGCAGCCCAGCCCGATCTCGCTGCTCTGCAGCCCGGTGCTTCCCAGGGGAACGGTTTTCATGGTGTTCAGCCCAGACGTTCGATGATGGTGGCGGTGCCCAGCCCGCCGGCGCAGCAGATCGCCTGCAGGGCATATCGCACCTGGCGGCGTTCCATCTCGTGCAGCAGCGTGGTCATGATGCGCGCTCCGCTGGCGCCCAGCGGGTGTCCGAGCGCGATCGCGCCGCCGTTGACGTTCAGACGTTCGTGGCCCACGCCGAATTCCTTCATCCACACCATGGGCACCGGTGCGAAGGCCTCGTTGATCTCGAACAGGTCGATGTCCTTGAGCGACAGTCCGGCGCGTTGCAGCACCTTGCGTGTGGCGGCGATCGGGCCGGTCAGCATCAGCACCGGGTCGGAGCCGACGGTGGCCGCCGCGACGATGCGTGCGCGTGGCTTGACTCCGAGCCTGGCCGCATGGTCGCCGCCCATCAGCAGCAGGGCGGCTGCGCCATCGGAGATCTGGGACGCATTGCCGGCGGTGACGCGCCCGCCCTCGGGCCGAAAGCTGGTCTTGAGCGTGCCGAGCTTTTCGCGGCTGGTCTCGCGGCGGATGGTCTCGTCCGCCCGCAGCACGGTGTCCACCGGCGCTTCGCCGCGCTCGCACCAGTCCTGCAGGGCCACGGGCACGATCTCGCGGTCGAAATGGCCGGCGTCGGCCGCGCGTGCGGCGCGCGCATGGCTTTCCATGGCGTAGTCGTCCAGCGCGTCGCGGCTCAGGCCCCACAGGTCACACAGGCGTTCGGCCGCCTCGCCCTGTGAGGTCAGAGCAAACCGTTCGCTCAGGCGCCATCCGAAGGGCACGCCATGCACATCGCGGTTGCCGCCCATGGGCACCCGCGTCATGTTCTCGGCGCCGCCAGCGACCACGGCATCGGTCATGCCGGAGGCGATCGACCCGATGGCCACATGCACCGCCGCCTCGGCCGAGCCGCACTTGCGGTCGACCGTCATGCCGGGAATGGACTCCGGCCAGCCGGCCGTCAGCAGCGCCGTGCGGGCGATGTTGCCGCACTGTTCGCCCACCTGCGAGACGCAGCCGAAGACCACGTCATCGACCTGATCGGGCGTGATGCCTGCACGCTGCACCAGTTCGCCCAGCACGGCGGCACCCAGATGGTCGGCCCGCACACCCTTGAACCCGCCGCGGAAACGGCCGACGGGGGTGCGGGCGGCTTCGACAATGACGACGTCGCGCATCAGAACGGCCTTATTCCGGAGTTGGGAACCTTCTGGCCCTGGGCATCGTATTCATAGATGCCCCGGCCGGTCTTGCGACCATGCCGCCCGGACTTGACCAGCTTGATGATCAGCGGGCAGGGGCGGAATTTTTCACCCAGGGTCTGGTGCAGGTATTGCAGCACGGCCAGCCGGGTGTCCCAGCCGGTGAGGTCGCCGAGTTCCAGCGGGCCCATCGGGTGGTTGAAGGCCATGCGCAGCGAGGTGTCGATGTCCTCGGCCTTGGCCACACCTTCCGCCAGCATGTACATCGCCTCGTTGCCCAGCAGGGCCGAGATGCGGCTGGTCGTGAAACCGGGCGCCTCGTTGACCTCGATCGAGGTCTTGCCGATGGCGGCCACCCAGGCCTGCACGCGGGTGACGGTGTCTGTGCTGGTCTCCAGCCCCCGCACCAGCTCCACCAGCTTCATCTTGTGCACCGGGTTGAAGAAGTGCATGCCGATGACCCGCTTCGGCGTCTTGATGGCGGCGGCGATCTCGGTGATGCTCAGGGCCGAGGTGTTGGTGGCGAGCACCGCGTCCGGGCCGAACAGGCCTTCGGCCTCGCGCATGATGGCCTGCTTGATGTCGAGCTTCTCGGTGGCGGTTTCCACCACCAGCTGCGTGTGGGCTGGCGCGCCCGACAGGCCCGGGGCCAGTTGCAGGCGGGCCATCGCGGCGCTGGCATCGGCCTCGGTCGACTTGCCCAGCCGCACGCCGTCGGCCAGTATCTTGCCAATGCCGGTCTTCGCGCGCTCCAGCGCAGCCGGCTGGTTGTCGACCAGCGTGACCGCATGGCCGCTGGCGATGAAGCCGTGGGCAATGCCGGTGCCCATCAGCCCGGCGCCCACGACCACGATCGGATCCTGGATTGTCATGGTAGGTGTCTCCTCAAGTACCTGTGAAGCGCGGGGGGCGCTTTTCTTTGAATGCGAGTGCGGCCTCGGCGCGGTCCGTGGTGGACATCAGCAGCGAGAACAGTGTTTTTTCGAGCGTGAGGCCGGCCTGCAGGTCCATCTCGATGCCGGCACGCGCGGCTTCCTTGGCGTAGGCCGTGGCCGTGGGCGGGCGCGATGCGATGCGCTGGGCGATGGCGCGGCCCTCGGCCAGCAGCGTGCCGCGGTCCGCAGCCAGGCGCGAGACCAGGCCGATGCGCAGGGCCTCCTGGGCGTCGATGCGTTCTCCGGTCAGCATCATGTCCATCGCGCGGCCCAGGCCGATCAGGCGTGGCAGGCGTTGCGTGCCGCCGCCGCCGGGGATCAGGCCCAGGCCGGTTTCGGGCAGTCCGAACTGCGCGCCCGGGGCCGCGATGCGGATGTCGCAGGCCAGCGCAAGCTCCAGCCCACCGCCCAGGCAGTACCCATGCAGGGCGGCCACCACCGGCTTGGAAATGCGGGCCACGCGGTCGATCCAGGCATTGTTTTGCAGGCGGCGGCGCTCCTGCACCGAGGTGCCCACGGTGCGGCCTTCCTTGATGTCGGCGCCGGCACAGAAACCACGTTCGCCGGCGCCGGTCAGCAGGATGGCCGCGCAAGCGTCGTCCTGGTCGAGCTGCTCCAGCATGGCCGGCAGGCCCAGGCGGATCGCTTCGTTGAATGCATTGCCGACTTCGGGCCGGTTGAGCGTGACCACCGCCACCTTCTCGTGCAGCTCCAGCAGCAGGACGTTGTTCGGGCTGGTCATGGTGGCGAGCCTCTCAGGTCTTCGGTGTCTGGGCCAGGTGGCGGGTGCGGTCCCAGGTCTGGGGGCCGACGCCACGTTCGCGCAGTTCCTTCTTGCGGACCTTTTCGGTGGGCGTGCGCGGCAGTTCCTTGAGCTGGTCGAAATAACGCGGAATCATGAAGGCCGGCATGCGGGCATCGCACCAGGCCGAGATCGCCGCGTAGTCCAGGGCCTGGCCCTCGCGCGGCACGATGAAGGCCATCACCTCGTCTTCGCCGGCCTTCTCGTCGGCGGCCACCCCTATCACTGCGCAGTCCGCCACGCTGGCATGGCTGCGCAGCACAGCCTCGACCTCGAAGGACGAGATGTTCTCGCCGCGACGGCGCAGGGCGTCCTTGACGCGGTCGACGAAGTAGTACCAGCCCTGGGCATCGCGGCGCAGCGCATCCCCGGTGTGGAACCAGAGGTCGCGGCGCGACTCGATGGTCTTGTCGGGCATGCCCAGGTACTCGGTGGAGATGATGCCCGGGTGCTTGTGGCGCACCCACAACTCGCCGGCCTGGCCTTCGGGCACCGGTTCACCGGTCTCGGGGTCAGCCAGCCGGACCTCGAACCATTGGTCCACCAGCACGCCGCTGGCACCCGGCGGACGCGGTGCGCCCGGGGGGGTCATGAAGACATTGGAAATCTCCGTCTGGCCAAAGCCGTCCACAAACTCCCGCACGCCGAAGCGCTCGGAGAACGGCCCGGCCAGGTCGGTCGACAGCGGCGCTGCATAGATGCAGCGGATCTTGTGGGCGCGGTCATCGGGCGAGGGCGGCTGTGCGCAGATGAAGGCCAGCGTGGCGCCCAGCAGGTTGGTCACCGTGGCACCGCTGCGCCGCGCGCGGCCGGCCCAGTCCGAGGCGCTGAAGCGCGGGTACAGCACGCAGTGCGCGCCGGAGATCATGCTCGGGTAGACCGTCAGGAACTGGGCATTGCCGTGAAAGAGCGGGAAGCCGGTCATGTAGACATCGTCTTCCTTCAGGCGCATCAGCTGGACGTCCTCCTCGGCAAAGAAGTAGAACTGCGAATGCGGCATCACCACGCCCTTGGAGGGCCCGGTGGTTCCGGAGGTCAGCAGCACGGCCGCAGGGTCCTGTGGCGTGGTGATATCCGGCGGGTTTTCGGCATTGTCCGAATAGAGGTCGGCGAACCGGTGCAGGCGGATCCTGCGGAAGGCCGGTGGCAGGACAGCCGGGTCGGCGCCGGGTTCGGTCACCAGCACGATGGTCTCGATCGGGATCTGGTCCTCGATATCCACCAGGCGCTGCGCCAGCGTGGCCGTGGTGATGAGTGTGCGCGACTGCGACAGCTGCAGGGGGTGCGCGAGAAAACTGCCCTTGTAGGCATCGCTGATGGCCACCTCGACCGCACCGAGCTTGTTCAACGCGAACCAGGCGAACAGGAACTCCAGGCAGTTGGGCAGCAGGATGCCGACATGCTCGCGCCGGGCGATGCCAAAGGCTGCCATGCCGTGCGCCAGCCGGTTCACCCGGGCATTGACCTCGGCATAGGTCAGCGCCGGACCGGCGTCGGTCCAGGACAGGAAGGGCCGCTGCGCGCGGTGCCGCGCCTGGTGCTCCAGCACATGTGGCAGCGTCCAGTGGGCCCGGGGAAAGTGGGGTTCGAAATGCGGAAAGGTAAGCATGTGGTGCTTGCCAGATCAGGGGCGATGTCTCACAATATATTTTTGCGCCATCATAGTGCAATATTGTATAAATAGCTGCGCCCCTGAATATATTGAGAAGACACGAATGCAGTCAAGAGCCGCCGAAAACGCGCCGTCCACCGGCACCTCCGTGGCCAGACCTGGTCGGCCCCGGGGGCGTGGCAAGCCGCAGGATGTCAAGAAGCTCACCCAGTGCGAGATCGTGCGCAGCGCTCTAGAGAAGGAAATCTTTGCCGGCAGCCTCGCGCCTGCCACCCCGCTCGACGAAGACGCCATCGCCAAGCGTTTCTCGGTGTCCCGCACGCCGGTCCGCGAGGCATTGCTGCAACTGATCGAGGCCGGCCTGGTCGAGAAGCCCGCGCGCCAGCGTGCGGTGGTGGCGCCGCTCGATGTACGCCGGCTGATCCAGATGTTCGAGACCCTGTCCGAACTCGAGGCCATCTGTGCCCGTTTGGCCACACGGCGCATCACCCCCCAGGAGCGCGAGGCGCTGGCGGCCATCCAGGAGGCTTCGGATGCAGCGCTGGCCGCTGGCGACGACGACGAATTCGGCCGCCAGGGCATCCGGTTCCATGTGGCGATATGGCGTGCGACGCACAATGACGTGCTGTTCGAAACCACCCGCAACCTCGCGGTCCGGCTCAATCCCTACCGCATGTTCCAGTTGCGCTCCAAGGGCCGCCAGGAGGCCAACAACGAGGACCACAAGGTGCTGCTCGGCCTGCTCGATGCCGGCAACGCGGACGAGGCCTACACCCTGATGCGGGGCCATGTCACCGTGCAGGGCGATGTACTCGCCGAATACATCTCCTGCGCGCCGCGTCCGGTGCTGCAGGCGCAGGCCGAGTACGCGTAAACACCCTTGACACTGTCACGAAATATATGGATAGTGCGTGAAAAATATAATTTCATTCAGCGTTTTTCTTTCAAACACAACCAGGAGACGGTTCCATGAGTTCCAAGAAGCATGTTTTTAAATATCTCGCTGTGGCGGCGGGCATGGCCCTGGCTGCCCACGCTGCGCAGGCCGCCGATCGCAAGATCGTCATCCTGCAGGCGCTGACCGGTGGCGCCGCTTTCGTTGGCGTGCCTGCCGCAGACGGCATGAAGTTCGCTGCAGAAGAGCTCAACGCCAAGGGTTTCCTGGGCGCTGACAAGATCGTCCTCGAGATCGCCGACAGCGCGTCCGCGCGCCCACAGGCCATGGCCGGGGTCACGCGGTATGCCGCGGATCCGAGCGTGCTGTTCATCCTCGGCCCCACGACCGCTCCAGAAGCCATTCCGTCCGCCGGCGTCGCCAATGACGCCAAGATCGGCATGAAGGCCATGACCAACGCGGTGGCGCTGCTCAATGCCGGCCCCTGGGGCTTCATCTCGGCCCAGCCGCCCGTCATCACGATGCCCCAGCTGGGCGATTACGCGATCGATGTCGCCAAGGTCAAGTCCTGCGCGACCATCCGGTTCACCGACAACGAGGCCTATGTGGACCTCGAGCGCATCTTCGTCGAGCACACCGAGAAGCGTGGCATGAAGATCGTCGACCGCTCGGGCATCAAGCAGGCCGATTCCGACTTCTCCACGGTGGCAACCCGCATCGTGGCCGCCAAGCCGGATTGCGTGATGTTGTTCACCCTGGGCCCGTCGGCTGCCAACCTGGCGATCCAGCTGAAGCAGGCCGGCCTGCCGCCCAGCGTCAAGCTGATCGGCCAGACCGGTCTGTCGTCTCCCCAGCTGGTCCAGATCGGTGGCGCTGCCGTCGAGGGGCTGGTCTTCAACTCCGACTGGACTCCCGGTGGCACGACGCCCGCTGCCCAGGCTTTCGCTGCTGCCTACAAGGCCAAGACCGGCAAGGACGCCGACAACTGGGCTGCGCTGGGTTACAGCTACATGACCGTGGTCGCCACCGCGATCAAGGCCGCCGGCCCGAACCCGACGCGTGAGAGTGTCCGCGACGCCCTGGCCAAGACCAAGGACGTCCCGGTGGTCATCGGCACGGGCAGGTACAGCTACGTGAACCGGATCCCGACCTACGGTTCCGTCTTCCTGATGGTCAAGGACGGCAAGTTCGTTCCGGCTCCCCAGTAAGTACGGCCCCATGACCGCCGGTGGCAAGTCCGCCGGCGGTCATCTGTGGTTGCGCGCAAGCACGGCGACATCCACTGGAACCCGACCTACAGAACCTGATTCCGGCGGTCGAGTGCCGGAAGTTCATGGAAGCTCTGAAGTAATTTCACAGGCGGGAAGCATCGCCGAAGGCCTTCCCGAAAGCACGCACCACCATGATTGCACAGCAAACTCTCAACGGGTTGGTCCTGGGCGGCGTCTATGCGCTGTTTGCCCTGGGCTTCACCCTCATCTTCGGCATCCACCGCATCATGAACATGGCGCATGGCGCGGTGTTCATGGCCGGTGCGTTCGTCGGCCTCTACACGGTGCGCCTCGGCATGCCGATCTGGGTGGCCTTGCCGGTGGCGATGGTCGGGGCCGGGCTGGTGTCCATCTTCGTCGAGGTGATCGCCTTCAAGCCGCTGCGCAAGCTGGCGCTGGCCGACGCGGAGCTGGCCTCCGTCATCTCCAGCATCGGGGCGAGCCTCATCATCCTGAGTGTGGGGCAGTATGTCTCCAAGACGGAGACCATGCGTTTTCCGTTCGGCACCGTGTCGGTGGATGCGATCGTGGTGATGGGCCTGCGGGTGACCATGCTGCAGTTGCTGATGCTCGGGGTGGCGCTCGGGATGGTGGTGCTGCTGGCCTACTACCTGTACCGGACGCCCCAGGGCCGCCAGATCCGCGCGGTGGCGGGCAACTACCGGGCGGCGCAGTTGCTGGGCGTCAACCCCAATGCCATCTTCTACCAGACCTTCTTCCTGTCCGGTGCGCTGGCCGGGGCGGCTGGCGTCATGGTGGGCCTGGCCTTCAACTCGATCCAGTTCATGATGGGAGAACCCTTCCTGTTGAAGGCGTTCGTCGCGATCATCCTGGGTGGCCTGGGCAGCATTCCCGGAGCGCTGGTAGGTGGTCTGGTGCTCGGCCTGCTGCAGTCGCTGTCGGGCGCCTACCTCGAGCCCACCCTGGTGGACGCCATGATCTTCTCTCTTCTGTTCGTCATTCTGATGGTGCGCCCCGATGGTCTGTTCGTACAGAGCCTGCCGGAGTCCGCGACCAAACGCGTCTAGGCCAAAGGCACCTTCCCCATGATGGATCTCATTGCCCCCCATTTGCCGCTGCTCGACCTGATCTTCATCGGGACGGGTTATGCGCTGAGCCAGGCGATCGTCTTTCGCGCTGGCACCTTCTCCGTGGCGACCTCGGGCTTCGCGGCCCTGGGCGCCTACTGCACCGCCATCCTGACCGTCAAGGCCGGCTGGCATCCTGCCATGGGCGTGCTCTGTGGCACCTTGCTCGGGCTGTTCGCCGGCCTGTTGCTGTCGGCTCCGCTGGCGCGACTGCGCGGTGTCTACCAGGCCATTGCCTCGCTCGCCTTTGTCGAAATCCTGGTGGCCCTGATCCTGTTCTTCGAGGATCTGACCGGTGGACCGCTGGGCTTTCACAACATCCCGCGGGCGGTGACACCCTGGATCCTCTTCTTTGCCATGGTGGCCACGATGGCGCTGCTCATCGTGCTGTCGAAGGGCGGCATCGGGCGTGCCTTTGATGCCATGCGCCAGGACACACCGGTCGCGGCATCGCTGGGTGTCAACCCGACCAAGTACCATGTGCTGTCGTTCGCGCTGTCGGGCGCCATCGCCGGTCTCTTCGGCGGACTGGACGCCTTGCGCAACTTCAGCCTGGACGCCCATCAGTTCGGCTTCAGCATCCTGATCGCCACGCTGTCGGCGGTGGTGCTGGGTGGTCGGCGCGCGGTGTGGGGCCCGCTGGTCGGTGTCACCATCCTGGTGCTGTTGCCCGAGATCTTCCGGCCGCTGGCCCAGTACCGCCAGGCGGTCTACGGCCTGCTGCTGGTGCTGGTGATGGCCTTCCTGCCGTTCGGCGTCTACGACACCATCGCAATGAAACTGCACAGCCGTCGCCTGGCCCGTGCCGGCATGCTCAAACCGAAGGCGGGATCATGAGTTCACTGGTTCTCAAGGGGGTGGGCAAGCGCTTCGGCGGCCTGCAGGCCGTGACCCCGTTCGACATGGAAATCGCCCGCGGCAAGATCACCGGCCTGATCGGGCCCAACGGCGCCGGCAAGACGACGGTGGTGAACCTGATCACCGGCGTCTACAAGCTCACGTCGGGCACCATCAAGTTCGGCGACATCGACCTGACCGAGGCGCCGCGCCACGAGGTGGCCCGTGCCGGCCTGGCGCGGACCTTCCAGACCATCCGCCTGCTGCCCGACGCAACGGTGGTGGCCAACGTGATGATCGGCATGTACCGGCACCAGAAGGCGTCGCTGGTATCCCAGCTGTTCGGGCTGCCTTCCTCGCGTGCCGAGACCCGGCGCTTCCGCGACGAGGTCTACCACCTGCTGGACCGTTTCGGCATGACAAAGTATGCGGACTACCCGGCCGGCGCCCTGTCCTACGGCGACCAGCGTCGCGTCGAGATGATGCGTGCGCTAGCCCTCAAGCCCGAGGTGCTGCTGCTGGACGAGCCGGTTGCGGGCATCAACGAGGTGGAAGCCGCCAAGCTGGGCGAGATCTTCCGCAAGCTGGCGACCGAGGGCCCGGGCATGGCGGTGCTGCTGATCGAGCACAACATGCGTTTCGTGACCGACCTGTGCGACTATGTCTATGTGCTGGACAGCGGAATTCTGATCTCCCAGGGCAGCGCCCAAAAGGTGGTGAACGATCCTGTGGTTGTGAAAGCCTACCTGGGGGATGACGAAGATGCTTGAGATCAAGGACCTGCATGCCGGCTACAGCGGCAATGAAGTGCTGCACGGGGTGTCCCTGCATGTGCCCAAGGGTGAAATGGTGGCCATCATCGGCCCCAATGGTGCAGGCAAGTCGACCCTGCTGAACTGCATCAGCGGCATCCTGGGGATCACCGGCGGTTCGATCAAGCTCGAAGGCGGCGAGATCACCGGCGAGGCCGCATTCAGGATCTCGCGCGCCGGCTTGCTGCAGGTGCCGGAGGGGCGCCAGATCCTGGGCGAACTGACGGTGCTGGAGAACCTGCAACTCGGCGTCACCGCCCTGCATGGCCGCAAGCCCACCCATGACCTGCGTCGCATCTATGCGCTGTTCCCGATCCTCGAGGAACGCAGCCAGCAGCGCGCCGGCTCGCTCTCGGGCGGGCAGCAGCAGATGCTGGCGATCGGCCGGGCACTCATGGGCGGGCCGCGTCTGCTGCTGCTCGACGAGCCCAGCCTGGGCTTGTCGCCGCTGTTGTCCAAGCAGGTGCTCAATGCGCTGCGCGAACTCAACCGCGAAGGCCTGACCATCCTGCTGGTCGAGCAGAACGCCCGCGCCGCACTGCGCGCCACCCAGCATGCCTACGTGATGGAACAGGGCAGGATCGTCCACCACGGCCCCAGCGAAGAACTGGCCCGGGACCCCGATGTGATTGCCCATTACCTGGGGCAGGCCGGCAAGGCACCCGCCGCCGCCGTCCATTGACCCTACCGGAGCGACCACCATGAGCGAAACCTCTTTGCGCGCCCGGGTACTGGAGGCCGTGCATGGTCTGGCCGCCTACGGGCTGGGGCCCAATATCGGTGGCCATGTATCGGTGCGCGTGCCGGGCAAGCGCCATTTCCACATCAATGCCTTCGACCGCAGTTTCGAGGAGATGCGCGAGCAGGACATCGCACTGCTCGATTTCGACGGCAATGTCCTGGAGTGTGAAACCCTGGTCAGCCTTGGCCAGACCTTCCACCACGGCATCTACAAGCAGCGCGACGACGTGCAGGCGATCGTGCACACCCATGGCTTCTGGCTCACCGCGCAGTCGGCCTTCGGCCGGCCGGTGCGCAACCTGCACAACCTGTGCACCTATTTCGACGAACGCACCTGTGTCAGCCCGGACGACGACTTTGCCTCCATCGGCCCGGCCTTGCGCCGGGATGACGTCGCCATCATCATCCCCTGGCATGGCGCCATCACCATCGGCAAGGACCTTGCCAGTGCCTGTGCCCTGCATGTGACGCTGGACTACGCAGCCCGGCTTGACGTGACCCTGCCGGCCGATACGCCGGTGATGCCCCCGGACATGTGCGCGCACGTGAAGTCCACGCTGGCCCGGGCCAATTACCTCGACATCACCTGGGAACTGATCCGGCGCAAGGGCCGTGACAATTTCGACGGCAGACGTGTCATCGCACGCCTGCCGAATTAGCGACCTTTTGAGGAGATCACCATGGAAGCAGTCAAGGAAGCCAGCACGACCGACGTGCGCGGCGGCGCAGCCGCTTTCGAAGCGCGCCCGATATCCTTCCGCCTCGGGGCCGAGATCAGCGGGCTCGACCTGCGCCGCAGCGACGAGATCCCTGAAGAGACGATCAAGTCCTTGTTTCGCCTGCTCGGCGAGCGCGGCATCCTGCTGTTCCGCCGCCAGGGTCTGAACCACGACCAGCATCTTGCGTTCACACGCCGCTTCGGCCCTCTCGCCGCCACTGGCATGACCAGCCGTTATGCGCCGCCCGGTTATCCGGATCTGTTCACCGTCACCAACATCAAGACCAACGGCGCCCATTCCGAGACCGAGAACGCCGCCCAGCAATGGCATACCGACCAGTCCTTCCTGCCGGTGCCGGCCCGTGCCTCGGCGCTGCGCTGCGAGATCGCCCCACAGAATGGTGGCGACACGATGTTCAGCAGCACCAGCGCGGTGTACGACAGCCTGTCGGACGGCCTCAAGAAGACGCTGGAGTCGCTCCACGCGTTCCATACGCTGCTCAACACCCGCTGCCTGGTCATGACCAACCGCAAGCCGATGGACAAGAACGAGGTCGTGAAGGTCGAAGGCGCGCTGCACCCGGTGGTGCTGGTGCATCCCGACACCGGACGCAAGTGCCTCTACATCAGCGACCAGATGACCGACTGCTTCGACGGCTGGACGGTGGCCGAGAGCAAGCCGCTGATCGACTACCTGTGCAAGCAGATCGAACACCCCGCCTTCACCTACCGCCACCGCTGGGAGTCGGGCGACCTGATCATGTGGGACAACCGCTGCACGCAGCATTACGCACCGCTGGACTATGATTTCGCGGGCAAGGAGCGGCCGGAAAACCACCGGCTGATGTTCCGGTCCACCCTGGCCTGAACGCTGCCGACCCGCCATGGAAACCACTGCGATCCGCCCTTCCGGCGTGCCGTCCGATGCCGCGGCCGGCTTCGATGCCCGGCCCCTGTCGTGGCGCACCGGCTCCGAGATCTCGGGTCTGGACCTGCGCAACAGCGACGCCATCCCCGAGGCCACGATCCGTGCCTTGTGGCAGTTGCTCGGCGAGCGGGGTATCCTGCTGTTCCGCAACCAGCCCCTGGAACACGACCAGCACCTGGATTTCACGCGCCGCTTCGGTCCGCTGGCCAAGACCGGCCTGCTGGGCAACAACGCGCCGCCGGGCTACCCGGACATCTTCATGGTGACCAACATCAAGAAGGACGGCAAGCGCTCGGAGACCGAGAATGCCGCCCAGCAATGGCACTCGGACCAGTCCTTCCTGCCGGTACCGGCCCGCGCCTCGCTGCTGCGCTGTGTCCACGCGCCGCAGTTCGGCGGTGACACCATGTTTGCGAACATGTACGCGGTGCATGACGCCTTGTCCGATGGCCTGAAGGCCACGCTGGAGAACCTGCGCGCCTTTCACTCGCTGTTCAGTTCGCGCACGCTGGCCACCGCTGGCCGCAAGCCCTTCACCACGGTGGAGGAGGAAGAACTGCAACGCCTCAACGGCACCTGGCATCCGGTGGTGAGGGCGCATCAGGACACCGGGCGCAAGACGCTGTTCATCAGCGAGCAGATGGTCGACCACTTCGAGGGCTGGAGCATTGCCGAGAGCGCGCCGCTGCTGGACTACCTTTTCCACCTGTCCTCGCGCCCGGCGTTCAACTTTCGCCACCGCTGGCAGCCGGGTGACGTGGTCATGTGGGACAACCGCTGCACCATGCACTATGCCCCGCTGGATTACGATTTCGCGGCGCTCGATGCGCCGCAGAATCGCCGCCTGATGTTCCGCACCACGCTGGCGTGAACCTGTCCGCTTCTGGAGACAAGCATGTTTGAAGGATTCACGCGCCGCCAGGTGGCGCTTGGCGATGTCACGATCAATTGCGTATATGCCGGGCAAGGCGACCCTGTCCTGCTGTTGCACGGGTATCCGCAAACCCTTACCGAATGGGCCCGCCTGGCGCCCTTGCTGACCGACCGCTACACCGTGGTCTGCGCCGACCTGCGCGGGTACGGAGACTCGTCCAAGCCGCCGGGCCTGCCCGACCATTCCAACTATTCCTTCCGGACGATGGCGGCCGACCAGGTTGCGCTGATGCAGGCGCTGGGCCACACCCGTTTCCATGTGGTGGGGCATGACCGGGGCGGCCGTGTCGCGCACCGCATGGCGCTCGACTGGCCGCAGCAAGTGCGCTCGCTCACCGTGCTGGACCTGGTGCCCACCCACGCGCTGTACAACCAGACCAACAAGAAGATTGCGATGACCTACTGGCAGTGGTACTTCCTGCCGCAGCCCGCGCCCTACCCGGAGACGCTGATCGGGGCCAACCCGGACTACTATTTCGAAAGCTGCCTGGTGGCCACGGGTGGCAAGGGGCTGGACAGTTTCGATGCCGACATGCTGGCCGAGTACCGCCGCTGCTGGCGCGACCCCGCGATGATCCATGCGTCCTGCTGCGACTACCGCGCCGGCGCCAGCATCGACCTGGCGCATGACGAGGCCGACCTGCACGTCAAGCTGGCCTGCCCGACGCTGGCCGTCTGGGGTGCCGACGGCCTGATGCGCACCCTGATGGACATCGAAGCGCAGTGGCGTGCGCGCTGCGCCAAGCTGCGCGTCGGCACGGTGCCCGGTGGCCACTGGTTTCCGGAGCATGCCGCGCCGCAGACGGCCGAGGCGCTGCGCGCCTTCTTTGCGTCCCAGGAGGCCTGACATGTGGATGCGTTTCGGAGTCGCTCCGCGGCGCACCGGCATGTCGACGGCGGATTTCCAGGCCTACTGGCGGGAACGCCATGCGCCGGTGGTGCTTGGCATGCCCGGGCTCACGCTCTACCACCAGAACCACGCGGTTCTGGACCGTGGAGAACCGCTTTTGCCATGGCCCGGTTTCGACGCCTGCGCGCAGTTCGGTGCGGACAGCCCGGCCGGATTCGACCAGGCATTCACCTCCGCGCATTACCGCGATGCCGTGACACCGGATGCGCGACAGTTCGTGGACACCGCGCGCGGCGGCTTTGTCCTGTGTGCCCCGCAAGCTGCCGCTGCGGGGGTGCAGGGCAGCCTGGACGCACCGCTGGGTGGCGACCGTGTACGGCTGCTGAGTTTCCTGCGCGCCGCGCCGCTGCTGCCTGCCGCAGCCCTGGCCGATGGCCTGCAGGCCCTGGACGTTCCCCCCGATGCCGTGGGCCGGGGCGTCTGGCGTGCGACCGTGGCCGGGCAGCAGTTCAGCATCTTCGATGCGGTCGAGATCCTGTGTTTCCCGGATGCGCAGGCCGCCCTGCGGCATGTGCTCGGCGGCGCGTCCCGCAAGCGCCTGGAGCCGCTGGCGGGCGCCATCCGGGGCATGGAACGTCTGATCGCCCGCGTGGCGGTCATCTTGTGAGCGCGGCCGCCGGCCGCCTGGTTTTTCCATTCATTCCAAAGGAGCAGACATGTCGAATCGTTTTGCAGGCAAGGTGTTGTTGACGACAGGCGGAGGTTCCGGCCTGGCCGCCGCCGTGGCGCGGCGTTTCGCGCGCGAGGGCGGGCGTGTGGCCGTGCTGGATATCGACGGTGCGCGCGCCAGGTCGGTGGCAGCCGAACTGCAGGGCTCGATCGGCATGGCCTGCGATGTGGCCAGCGAGGACGGCGTGCGCGATGCCGTGGCCACGGCACACCGTGAGCTCGGGCGCATCGACTGCGTGTTCAACGCCGCCGGCCATGCCGATTTCGGCCCCATCGAGGAATGGACCCTGGAGCGCTGGAACCGCATGATGGGTGTGCATGTGGGCGGCACCTTCCTGGTGTGCAAGAACGTCCTGCCGATCATGCGCGCACAGGGCGGTGGCTCGATCGTCAACGTGGCCTCGATCGCGGCGATCACCACACAGCAGTTCAACACGCCCTATGGCGCAGCCAAGGCTGCCATTGCCGGTTTCACGCGCCAGCTGGCGCGCGAGGCCGCGCCGCTGGTGCGCGTGAACGTGGTGGCGCCGGGGCGCATCCGCAGCGGCATGACCGAACCGCTGTGGAAGCAGCGCGGCGGCGGCAACCTGGACACCGGCGTGGCCCAGGCCGCTGCCATGAACATGCTGCAGCGTGTGGGCGAGCCGGACGACATCGCGGCGCCGGTGTGTTTCCTGTTCTCCGACGAGTCGGCCTTCATGACGGGCACGATGACCGTGCCCGACGGCGGCGAGACCCTGCTCTGACCATGGGCGCGCAGACCGAACTGCATGCCGGGGCGCGCGGGCGCATCATGGCCATGGACTCGGCTTACGATGTCGCCCCCGCCAACCGGGACCGCGACGTCGTCATCAACGCCTCGTACTGCGGCGTGCTGCCGGCGCGTTTCATCGCCGAGCAGCGGCCGCGCGGTGCCATCGGCATCGACTGCGGCATCGGGCCGGCCGGCGCCTCGGTGGCCGGCCTGTGGTACCTGGAGGCGCTGAACATTCCCGCCGCCGTGGCCGACGTGATGACGGTGCGGCTGGGGGACGGGGTCGACCTGTACACCCAGGGCCGCATCAGCATGCTGAACCGGCCGGCCATGGACTGCGGGGTGGTGACCGGCATGTCGGTGCGTGAAGCGGCGCAGCGCATGCTGGAGGCCGATCCGCGGGCTCCCAACGCGGCCGATGTGACCAACCGCACCGTGATGGAGACCGGGTCCGACGGCCGCCAGGTGGTGTGCACCGATTCGATCGCCTTCGGCCTGCCCGAAGACGTGCGCAACGTGCTGGTGACTGCCGGCCATACCGGCCGCAGCGCCGTGCCCTACCTGCTCAAGGTGCGGCCCTTCGGGTTCATCTGTTCGGATGGCGGCAAGGGCCGTGAGGACGCCGGCATCGCCGGTCTGGCCATGGTGGAGTCCGAGGGCCTGGCCGGTGCCACGGTGGACGCACGCGCGGCGCGCATGGGCGATGGTCTGAGCAGCTACCGGGACGGCACCATCAGCGCTGCGAATGCGCTGGCCCGTGCCGCCGGTGTGCATCCGGGCATGCCGGCGGCACAGGCGGCGTCGCTGCTGCTGCGGCGTCAGTAGTCGGCGGTATGCAGGACCACCTGCTGGTCCGTGATGCGGTCGCCGACCACCGTGAAGGTGTCGGTGCCGCGCGTGCCGTCTGCCGCGTCACCGCGCAATTCCCATTGCATCGCGATGCGGGTGCCGGCTGCGTCCGGCGGGCCGGGCACGCGCTCGAGCCCATGGACCACCAGCATGCTGCTGCCCAGGCGTGCCAGCGCAAGCGGGAAGTACTCGCGCGGGATGACCACCGTGCTGCCGCGCGTGATGCGGGCGGCATCGGTGTAGTCGGCTGCCATCAGCACCGCGTCGCCGCAGCGGACGGCGGCGATATGGGCCTGTACCACCGCCATCGGGTCGGCACAGGCGCCTTGCCCGCGCAGCGTCGACTGCAGGGCCAGCACGGCGTCGCGCGATGGCCGGTCCGGGGGGGGTGTAGTGTGCATGGTGCGCAGCGGGGTTGGGCGGTGTGCCTGGTGGACAGAAGCGGAGAATCGGGTGTTCGAATCATATGCTTTGGAGGCCTTCAATGACAACGCATTCCCTGGTGATCGTCGGAGCCGGAATCGGTGGCCTGACCGCCGCCATCACGGCCGCCGAGCGGGGCCTGGACGTCACGCTGGTCGAGGCCGGCGACAAGGTCGGCGGGGCGGCCGCCTATTCCGGTGGCCAGGTCTGGCTGGGCGCGAACCATGTTGCGCGGCGCGCAGGCATCGCGGATTCGGTGGCCGACACCCTGGCGTATGTGCAGGCCGCAGCCGGGCGCGATGCATCCAGCGTGGATGCAGCCCTGTGCGAGCGCTGGATCCGGGGCGCAGCGGATGCGGCGGCCTGGCTGGAGGACATCGGCGCGATCCGCTGGGAGCTGATCCCGGACTATCCCGATTACTACTACCCCCAGCTGCCAGGCGCACGCGCGGCCGGCCGCTACCTGACGGGCGCTCCCTTTGCCGGCAGACAACTGGGTGACGCCCGCGGCCAGTTGCATGTCAGCCCGCATTTTCCAGTGGGCATCACCTACGCCGAGATGTTTGCCTGGGGCGGCATGTCGAGCAAGTCGCGCTGGGACTGGCCGCTGGTGGCAGAGCGGCGGGCCCAGGATGTATTGACGTTTGGCACAGGCATCGTGGCGTCGCTGTTCCAGGCAGCGCTGCGGCGCAAGGTCCGCCTGTTGCTCGGCCATTCTGCCGTTGCCTTGCTGCAGGAGGGCGATACGGTGCGTGGTGTGCGCGTCCAGGGGCCACAGGGCAGCCGGGACCTGCAAGGCAGTGTCTTGCTGGCCACCGGCGCGCACGACTGGTCCCGCGAGTTCTCGGAACGCTTCACGGGCATACCGCCGTCAGACGGCGGCAGCGTGACGCCCGACACCATTCGCGGTGATGCCATGGCGCTGGGTGTGCCCGTCGGTGCCGCAGTGCGGGCGCTGCCGGCCTGGGCTGCGCCGGTGCTGCCGGGTTACCGGCTGGCGCAACCGGCCTTTGACGGCGATACCGGCTACCGTGCCTGCTTCGAGCATTGCCTGCCGCACACCTTCCTGGTGAACCAGCGTGGCCAGCGGTTCTGCGATGACTCGTTCCACTCCGAGATCGTGGCGCGGGCGCTGCAGCAGGATGCCCAGGGCATGCCCGCGCATCTGCCGATCTTCATGGTGTGGGACGACAACCACCACGCCAAGTACGGTCTGGGGCGTGCGATGCCCGGCGAGGCCTACCCCGAGGGGCTGGTGACCAGTGCACCGTCACTGGCCGGGTTGGCGGCGCAACTGGGCATCGACCCCGCCGGCCTGGAGGCCACCGCAGCACGCTTCAACACCATGGCGCAGACCGGGCAGGACGCCGACTTCGGCCGGGGTTCGAACCTGTCCGTGCGGCGCTTCCGTGGCGACTGGAACCACCAGCCCAACCCCAACATGGGACCGGTCGAACGCGCCCCGTTCCACGGCATGCGGCTGCGCCTGCTCAACACCGGCATCGCGGCCGGTGGCTTGCGCGCCGATGGCGATGCGCGTGTGCTGCGCGCCGACGGCTCGGTGATCGAGGGCCTGTACGTGGTGGGCGAAGCATCGGCGCGAGCGGCTGCCGGTGTCGGCTACAACAGCGGTTACTCCCTGAGTCGCGCCCTGGCATTTGGCTGGATTGCCGCCTGCCATGCGGCAGATACACAAACGGCAACCGCCTGAAGCCCTTGTCCTTGGGTCGCCAGCATCGGGTAGGGGTTATGGCAACGCTTTTGGCGGGCCGGCGAGGCTGGGGCAGGCGCCTGCGCGAATGTCCTCCGCCGGTCGCCTGCGGCGCCCGGCTCCCCCTTTACTTCGCGCAGGCGCCTGCCCCAGCCTCACCGGCAGCGAGTGTGTTGGCGTGCCCGTTCTCGCCGCGTGCCAGTTCGTAGGCAGGATCAGGGCGGCAGCCTCTCCGCGGATTGCCTGCCGCCCTGGGCCCGCAGAAGCAAGGGTATGGAACTGGCCTTCGGTTGCCTTCATGCCAACGCTTTTGGCGGGCCGGTGAGGCTGGGGCAGGCGCCTGCGCGAATGTCCTCCGCCGTTCACCTGCGGCGACCGGCTCCCCCTTTACTTCGCGCAGACGCCTGCCCCAGCCTCACCGGCAGCGAGTGTGTTGGCTCGCCCGTTCTCGCCGCGTACCAATTCGCAGGAAGGATCAGGGTGGCAGGCGCTCCGCGGATTGCCTGCCGCCCTGGTCCCGCAGAAGCGTGGGCGTGGAGCAGGCATCGGGCTGTGGTCATGGCAACGCTTTTGGCGGGCCGGCGAGGCTGGGGCAGGCGCCTGCGCGAATGTCCTCCGCCGGTCGCCTGCGGCGCCCGGCTCCCCCTTTACTTCGCGCAGACGCCTGCCCCAGCCTAACCGGCAGCGAGTGTGTTGGCGCGCCCGTTCCCGCCGCGTGCCAATTCGCAGGCAGGATCAGGGTGGCAGGCGCTCCGCGGAGCGGCGTTAAGGAGGAGCAGGCTGCCCTAGGCAGCCGCGGGGGACAGCCGCTCCGCGGAGTGCCTGCCGCCCTGGTCCCGCAGAAGCGTGGGCGTGGAACAGGTATCGGGTTGCGGTCATGGCAACGCGTTTGGCGGGCCGGCGAGGCAGCCACAGGCAGTCTGCGGAGCGGCGTTGAGGAGGGGCTGCCATAGACAGCCGCGGGGGACATGAACGTGGGGCAGTACCCCGGCCTCCCGCGCTGCCAACCAAGCACCCGGGAAACAGGAGGGTGCGCAGGGAGGTTACACCTTGCGCCGCCCCACCCAGTAGGCCTCCCGCACCGCCTTCTTGTCGATCTTGCCGATCGTGTTGCGCGGCATGTCCTCGACGATCTCGACCCGCTCCGGCTGCTTGATCGAGGACAGCGACGACGCCCGGCACACCTGCAGCAGTTCCTCGGCAGTGGCCGATTGCCCCGGCTTGAGCGCCACCACCGCCAGCACCGCCTCGCCCCATTTCTCGTCGGGGATGCCGACCACCGCCGCATCGCGCACGGCCGGGTGGGTATAGAGCACCTTCTCGACCTCGCTGGGCGCCAGGTTGTAGCCGCCGCGGATGATCAGGTCCTTGATACGGTCGACGATGTAGTAGTAGCCCTCGCCGTCGATGCGGCCCACATCGCCCGAATGCAGCCAGCCCTTGATCAGCGCCTTGCCGGTGCGATCCGGCTCGCGGAAATACTCGCGCATCGTGTGCGGGCCGCCGAAGATGATCTCTCCTGTCTCGCCCGGTGCAACATCCCCGCCGTCCGGCCCGACCAGACGCACGGTGGTGGCGAAGGATGGGCGCCCGCAGGAGGCCAGCAGTTGGGGCTTGTCCTCCAGCGCATGCACATGGTCCTGCTTGCGCAGCAGCGTGCCGATGGAGGCGATCTCGGCCATGCCGTAGAGCTGGATGAAGATCGGGCCGTACTTGGCAATCAGGATGCGCAGCCGTTCGGTCGGGATCGGCGACGATCCGTAGCCCAGCGTGGTGATGGAGGACAGGCGGCGCGGAAAGTCACCCGGGTCCTGCTCCAGCAGCATGGCCAGCATGGTCGGCACCAGGAAGGTGTGGGTGACCCGGTGGCACTCGACGCTCTCGCACAGGGCCGGACCGCTGAAGCCGCGGCTTTCCGCGAACCCGATGGCGGCACCCGCCATCAGGCAGGGCGCAATCGTGATGTTCACGCAGGAGTTGTGCGGTATCTGGATCAGGTAACGCGTGTGTTCGTCGATCCCGTACTCCAGGCAGGCCACCGTGCCATGCTGCAGCGCGGCCGCATGGTCGAACAGGATGCCCTTGGGCAGGCCGGTGGTGCCACTGGTGTAGACGATGGCAAACAGGTCCTGTGGAAACACCGTGTGGGCCGATGGCGGGAACGCCGCGCTGGATGTGGCCAGGGCGGCTTCGTAGCTGCCGCCTGCGTCCAGCACCAGCACCGGAATGCCGCGCGGGGCTGCCAGGCGCAGGGCCAGCGCCTCGAACTCGGGCTCGGTGATCAGCATGCGTGGCTCGGCGTTGTCCAGCACCGCGACCAGCTCCGGCTCGGTCATGCGGAAGTTCAGGCCGACGTAGACCATGGCGGCCTTGCTGGCGCCCACCAGGACCTCCACCACCTCCATGCGGTTGTGCACCAGCAGGGCCACGCGGTCGCCCTTGTCGAAGCGCTGGGTCCCGCGCAGCAGATGGGCCAGGCGGTTGGTCCGCGCGTCGAGTGTCGCGTAGTCCATGGTGCGGGGGCCATCAAAAAGCGCCAGGCTGTGCGGGGCGCGCTGGGTGATCCGGGTGACTGCAAGTCCGACGTTCATGGTGTGGGGGCCTGGTTGGCGAAGGGGGCAATGGAAACTGGCTGCCTCGGGCGGCCTGCGCGTTCGAGATGATACGAAACACCGTGCCGTCTGCGCCAGCGGATGCACCGAAATCGATTTAAAATTTTTGCAGCTGCATGCACCGGCGGCGTTTCCCGCAATCACGCTGACCATCCCGATGGCGCCTGAGTCCTCCAACCTTCCTGGATCCCCCATGACCTACGCCTACCCCGACTACCAATCACTCAAGTTCGACCGGCCCGCCGAGCAGGTGCTGCGCATCACGATGTCGCGCGGCAAGATGAACGCGATGGACTTCGAGTTTCACCACTCGCTCACCACCGTCTGGCAGCACATCGAGGACGACCCCTCGGTCAGCGCGGTGATCCTCACCGGCGAGGGCCGTGCCTTCTCGGCGGGGGGCGACTTCGACCTCGAGCAGAAACTCGTGAACGAGTTCGAGTGGCGCGCGCGCATGTGGAAGGACGGGCGCAACCTGGTCAAGAACATGATCCACTTCTCCAAGCCGCTGGTAGCCGCCATCAATGGCGCGGCGGCCGGTGGCGGCCTGGCTGCGGCGATGCTGTCGGACATCACCATCGCCGGGCGCTCCGCCAAGATCGTCGACGGTCATGTGCGCCTCGGCGTGGCTGCGGGTGACCACGCCGCGATCATCTGGCCGCTGCTGTGCGGCATGGCCAAGGCCAAGTACTACCTGATGTCGGGCGAGCACCTGTATGCGGAGGAGGCCGAGCGCATCGGTCTCATCTCCAAGGTGGTCGACGACGACAAGCTGCAGGAGACCGCCCTGCAGGTGGCCATCAACCTGACCAAGGCCTCGCCCTCGGCGATCCGCTGGACCAAGCTGTCGATGAACAACTGGCTCAACCAGGCCTGGCCGATCTTCGAGAACTCGCTGGCGCTGGAGATCCTGGGCTTCTCCGGCCCCGATGTGGTCGAGGGCCTCAAGGCCTACGACGAGAAGCGCCAGCCTGTCTTCAACCCCGACTGCCCCATCTGACATGAACAGCATTTCCATTCCGAATCCGCTGGACTTCAGCGGCAAGACCGTGCTGGTGGTGGGCGGCTCCAGCGGCATCGGCAACGGCATCGCACAGGGCTTTCGGCGCCACGGCGCACAGGTGCATGTGTGGGGTACCCGGTCTGCGGCCTCCGACTACAGCGCCGACGAAGGCTCCGACCTGGCTGGCCTGCACTATGCGCGGGTGGACGTCGGCGATTTCGATGCGGTCAAGGCCGCGCCGGCGCCGGACCCTCTGGACGTGCTGGTGCTGTGCCAGGGCACCGTGGCCTATGGCCGCAAGGAGTTCGAGATGGACACCTTCCAGCGCATCATCGATGTCAATCTCAACAGCCTGATGGCCTGTGCGCTGAAGTTCCGCGACGCGCTGGCCGCGCGCCAGGGGTCGCTGATCACCATCTCCTCGGTCGGCGGCATGCGCGCCACCCGGGGCAACCCGGCGTATGCCGCATCGAAGGCGGGCGCCATCCACCTCACGGCCACGCTGGCGCAGGCCTGGGCCCACAAGGGCATCCGTGTCAATGGCGTGGCTCCAGGGCTGGTGGACACCAAGCTGACCAAGGTCACCATCAGCAACGACGAGCGTCTGCGCGAGCGGCTCGACGGCATTCCGGCCAACCGGCTGGGCACACCCGATGACATGGCCGGCGCCTGCCTGTATCTGGCTTCGCCGCTGGCCGCCTATGTCTACGGGCAGACGATCTCCGTCGACGGCGGGCGCACCCTGTGACGGCTGCCGCTCCCGAGGCGGCCGCGCGGCAACGCGCCTGGGAGGCCTGGCTGGCCCTGCGCCAGGAGGCCGCACTCGACCCCGAGGTACCTGTCATCGACCCCCACCACCATCTGTGGGACCGCGGAGGGCATACCTACCTGCCGGCAGAGTTTGCCGCCGATGTGCGTGCCAGCGGACACCGGGTCGAGTCCACCGTGTATGTCGAATGCCTGTCGCAGTTCCGGGACAGTGGCCCGGAGCATCTGCGGCCAGTGGGCGAGACCGAATTCGTGGCGGGGCTGCCCGGGCTGGAGCGGCATTCCGACGGGCTGTCGGTCGCCGCCGGCATCATCGCCCGTGCAGACCTGGCGCAGGGGGAGGGCGTCATCGAAGTCCTGGAGGCCCATCTGCGCGCGGCGCGTGGGCGCCTGCGTGGCGTGCGCTTCGCATCGGCCTTCGACACGGACCCGGCGATCCACCTGTCCTACCCGACCCGTGCCGGCATGTTGCGCGAGCCCGCGGTGCAGGCTGGCGCCCGTTGTCTGGCCCGGCAGGGGCTGTCGTTCGATGCATGGCTGTTCTTCCACCAGCTCGATGATCTGCGGGACCTCGCAAGCGCGTGCCCGGACCTGCAGATCGTCATCGACCACTGCGGTGCACCGATCGGGATCGGACCCTACGCGAACCGGCGCGAGGAGGTGTTCGGCCTCTGGCGTGAGGCCCTGCGCCCGCTGGGTGCGTTACCCAACGTCCAGCTGAAGTTTGGCGGGCTCGCGATGCCGGTGTTCGGATTCGGATGGCGCAAGCTGGAGCGTCCGCCGGATTCCGAGGCGCTGGCGCAGGCCTGGCGACCCTACTTCGAGGTCTGCCTGGAGACCTTCGGCCCCGGGCGCTGCATGTTCGAGAGCAACTTTCCGATGGACCGCACAGGCTGCACCTACGCCAGCCTGTGGAATGCGTTCAAGCGGCTGGCCGCGCCACTTGCGCCGGATGAACGTGCCCTGCTGCTGCACGGGACCGCGCGCAGGGTGTACCGGCTGTAGGGAATCTTGATGCCCATCGGCCCCGTCGTTACCATCGCTCCCAGTTGCGCACCAAAGCGCCATTCAACGAGAAAGACACCACCATGGATCTGACCGTCCCGGACCACGTGCCGCCCCACCTGGTCTTCGATTTCGACATCTACACCGCGCCCGAACTGGACCAGGACCCGCACCGCACCATGGTCGAGCTGCTGCAGGCAAAGAAGGTGCCGCCGATCTTCTTCACGCCGCGCAATGGGGGGCACTGGATCATCGCCGGCGCCGTCGAGGGGCTCGACATGCTGCGGGACTTCGAGCGCTTCTCGAGCGAACCGCAGTACAACGCGAATTCGCGCAAGCCCTGGACATTGCCCAACCAGTCCGATCCGCCGCAACACACCGAATACCGGCGCATCATCAACCCGGCCTTCGTACCGCGCACGGTGGCGGCGATGGAGGACCATCTGCGCGCACTGTCGGGTTCCATGGTCGACGCCCTGCGCCCGCGCGGCGGCTGCGAGTTCGTGGAGGACGTCGGCAAGCAGTTTCCGGTCAAGGTGTTCCTGCGCATGGCAGGCGCACCCCAGGAGGATCGCGAGATGCTCGTGGAGCTCACCGAGCAGGTGGTGCGACACCCGGAGCGCGCCGTGCGCGAGGCGTCGAGCCATGCGATCGGCGCGTACGTGATGAAGGCCTACGAAACCCGCCGCGACAAGCCGGGCGAGGACCTGCTGAGCATGGTGTTGCAGGGCAGCTTCCAGGGCCGTGCGCTGAACCATGACGAACTGCTCGGCATGGGCCTGCTGCTGTTCCTGGGGGGGCTCGACACGGTGTCCTCCACCTTGTCCTTCGTGATGCTGTTCCTGGCCCGCCACCCGGAGCACTACCGCCAGATCGTGCAGGATCCGTCGCTGATCCCCGGTGCGGTCGAGGAGCTCATCCGCGCGCACAGCGTGGCATCGCTGCAGCGCGGTGTGCGGGAGGATACCGAGTACCTGGGCATCCGCTTCAGGAAGAACGACAAGATGTTCTTCATGACCCAGGTCTATGGCATGGATGCGCGCCGCGTCGACGACCCGCTGCGCGTGGACTTCAGCCGTCCGGTCAGCCCCCACCTGGGATTCGGTGCCGGGCCACACCGGTGCATCGGTTCGCATCTGGCCCGCACCGAGGTCCGCATCTTCCTGGAGGAGTGGGCCCGCCGCATACCGGCGTTCTCGATTGCCGGCGATGCAGACATCCGCACCCGGGGCGGGCACGTCTGGTCCCCGATCGTGCTACCGCTGTCCTGGCCGCTTCACTGACCCCACCAGTGCAGCACGCGGGCGCGGATCGCGTCCGCTGCCAGCGTGATGGCAATGCCCACCACCGCCAGCGTGATGACCACGGCAAAGGTGAGCGCCGCATTGCCGGTCACCGCCGCCGTGCCCAGCAGGGAGCCCATGCCCGGGACACCGGTCAGGATTTCCGCCGTCACCACCGTGATGACCGCGAAGGTCACCGACAGCGGCAGGCTGGCCAGCGTCCAGGCCATCACGAAAGGCAGCCGGATGTTCTTCAGGATGTGCCACTGGTCGGCCCCGAGCAGGCGCGCGTTCTGCACCAGCTCCTGGCGCACGGAGGTCCCGCCTTCGTAGGCGTTGAAGAAGGCGACAAAGAACACCACCAGCACCGAGATGATCACGCACGAGGTGGCGGTCGGCCCGAACACGATCACGATGATGGGCACCAGCGCGATGCGCGGCACCGCGTTCATGCCGATGATGAACGGCCGCATCACCTCGCTCAGGAACTGGAAGTTGCTCAGCACCAGCCCGAACGCCGCACCCAGCACCATGCCGATGGCGGTGCCAAGCAGCGATGCATACACCGTGGACCATACATAGCCCCAGATCACCGGGGAGTTCTCGTTGCCGGTGGCCAGGTTGTACAGCTCGCGCGCGATGCGCTGGGGAGAACTGACGAAGTACGGGTCGAACAGATGCCCCATGGCCTTCAGGGCGGGGATCTGCGGCAGGTACTGCCATGCCAGCAGGAAGCCGATCAGCAAGCCCAGCTGGGTCAGCCAGATCGGGCTGCGCGCCTTGATGCGGCTCCAGCGGGAAGGCCTGGCCGGGCCGCCTGATTCCGCGTGCATGGGGGAGCTTCGGACGTTCATGGTGTGCGCGCAACCGGTCTTGACCGGCTGCGCTGGATCTGCACGGCCAGCTGTTCCCAGACCTGGCCATAGAGTTCGAGAAACCCGGGGTGTTCGCGCATTCCGAGAAAGTTGCGTTCGGCACCGAACGGAATATCGAAGCGCTTGAAGACCGTCGCCGGCTGGGATGTCAGCACCATGACCTGGTCGGACAGCGAGATCGCCTCGCCCAGGTCATGCGTGATCAGCAGGACCGTGATCCCTTCGCGCTTGACGATGTTGAAGATGTCCTGGTGGATGCCGATGCGGGTCGGCTCATCCAGCGCGGAGAACGGCTCATCCAGCAGCAGGGTGCGCGGATGGGGCGCCACCGAGGCCAGGAAGGCGGTCCGCCGCCGCATGCCGCCAGAGAGCTGGTAGGGAAACTTCCGCTCGGCGCCATCCAGACCGGCCAGGTGGACCAGTTCGGCAATGCGGGCCTTCTGTTCGGATTTGCCCAGCCGCGAATTCGAGACCCGGAAATGCAGGCCGATGTTGTCCTCGACCGTGAGCCAGGGCAGCAGGGTGTCCTTCTGGAACATCATGGTCAGCGGATGCCTGGCGGGTTGGGCGTCGTCGCGTGACCAGGCGATGCGACCGCTGCCCGGCTGCAGTAGCCCTGCCAGCAGCGCCAGCAGGGTGGATTTGCCACAGCCGCTGGGCCCCACGACGCCGGTGATGGAGCCGGGGGGCACCGCAATGGACATGTTGTCGAGCACCTGCGTGCCGCCCGGGTAGGCGAACGACACCTTGTCGACGTTCAGCAGCGCGCCCCCGGTACTGGCAGCCGGACCAGCCGCAGGGTAGGTCATCGGCGGTGGACCCGGCCAGCAGGCTGTGGCGCCGGCACGGGATTACCGGCTGGCCGGCTGGCCATTGGCGGTGATCCAGTAGGACATGTCGACCCGCTCATCCCAGGAATAGAGCTTGTTGGCCCCGTCGATGAAGGGCAGCCCGTACTTGTAGTAGGCCAGTGTTCCGGGCCAGGCGCTGTTGCGGATGTAGCCGCCATCGGGGAACCAGAACAGCTTCTCGCCCACCACCTGCTTGGCGATCGCGTCGGCCTGGAAGGTCTTGAAGTCCGGATGCTTGATGAGTTCGGCTGCCACCTGCTCCGGTGTGGCCGTCTTGATGAACTGCTCGACCCGCTTGAGCGCGCGCATCAGTTTCTCCATGGCAGGCCGCTTCTGGTTCAGGTTGGCCTTCATGCCCCACAGGCCGGAGCTGATCGTGTTCTGGATCGTGTTCGGCGGAACCGTGGCGGGGTTGCGCGGGTCGACCAGCAGTTGCAGCCCCCGGTCGAGCCCGGGCTGAAGGACGGCGAGCGCGCTGACCGCGCAGTCGCTGCCACCGGACAGCACCGACGGAACGATCTGGTTGGCGTCGCCGAGTTCGAGGATGTTGAACTTGCCGCCGCCCGTGGTCTTGTAGGCCATCGCCGATGAAAACACCGCCGAGCCGGCCCGCGAGGTCGACACCCGTGTGCAATCGGCGATGGATTTCACGTTGGGGGATGCGGCCATGAAGCCGGTGCCCAGCCCCGAGCTGATGGCGTAGACGATCGAGGTCTCCTTGCCTTCGCGCACGGGCACCAGGGCCGAGGACACGCCGATGACGCTCAGGTCGCCTTCGCCAGCAACCACGAGATTCAGCGAATTCGCAAACACCGTCTTGACGGTCAGGTCGAGGCCCTCCTGTCGGGCGTATCCGAGGGTCTCTGCCAGGTAGATCGGTGCCAGCGGTGTCGTGTTGCCGGCGCTCAGCGCAACCAGCTTGTCGGGCGCTGCCTGGGCGAACGAGAGTGCCGGCAATGCGGCAGAACAGACGAGCGCAAGCGCTCGGAAGAGGCGAATCATGGGTGTCTCCTGCTATTTGTCGTGATGCTTTGGCCATGCCCTTGTCGGAAGGCGGGCAGAGGCTATCACAAACAACGAAATCGTTCAATCTATCCTGTCGCCGATGGCACAATAAACTGTCGGCCGCCTCAACACAAGGAGATACCATGGCACTTTCTGACATCGAGATCGCCCAGGCTGCCAGCCTCGTTCCGATCCTCCAGGTGGGGCAGCAGCGGCTGGGCATCCCCCTGGAGGCCCTGGAGCCGTATGGCCGCTTCAAGGCCAAGATCGATCTCGGCTGGCTGAGCCGGCAGACCGGCCCGAACGGGAAACTGGTGCTTGTCACGGCCATCAGCCCGACCCCCGCGGGCGAGGGCAAGACCACGACGACCGTAGGCCTCGGCGATGCCCTCAACCGGATCGGCAAGCGCACGGTGATCGCGCTGCGCGAGCCGTCCCTCGGGCCGGTGTTCGGCATGAAGGGCGGCGCCGCCGGCGGCGGGTACGCGCAGGTGGTTCCGATGGAGGACATCAACCTGCACTTCACCGGCGACTTCAATGCCATCGCGCTGGCGCACAACCTGCTCGCTGCGCTGGTGGACAACCACATCCACCATGGCAACGCGCTGGCCCTGGACACGCGGCGCATCGTCTGGCGCCGTGTCATGGACATGAACGACCGGGCCTTGCGCTCGACCGTGGTCGCGCTCGGCGGGCCCGGCAACGGTTTCCCGCGCGAGGACGGCTTCGACATCGTGGTGGCATCCGAGGTCATGGCGATCTTCTGTCTGGCGACCTCCCGCCAGGACCTCAAGCAGAGGCTGGGCAACATCATCGTCGGCTACACCCGCGACCAGACGCCGGTCCGCGCGCGGGACCTGCAGGCCCAGGGCGCCATGGCCGTCCTGCTCAAGGACGCGATCAAGCCCAACCTGGTGCAGACGCTGGAGAACAACCCGGCCATCATCCATGGAGGACCATTCGCCAACATCGCCCACGGCTGCAATACGGTCACCGCCACCCAGGCCGCGCTCAAGCTGGGCGAGTATGTGGTGACCGAGGCCGGTTTCGGCGCCGACCTGGGAGCCGAGAAGTTCATCGACATCAAGTGCCGCAAGTCCGGACTGCGCCCGGACTGCGCCGTGGTGGTGGCCACCTTGCGTGCGCTCAAGCACCATGGGGGTGTCGATGCCAGGGATCTCAACACGCCCGATCTGGCTGCCCTGGAGCGCGGCCTGGCGAATCTGGAGCGCCATGTGCACAACATCCGGAACCACTACGGTCTTCCCTGCGTGGTGTCGATCAACCACTTCACGAGCGACACCGCGGAGGAGCTCGCACTGCTGCGCGGCCACATGGACCGCCAGGGCGTGCCGGTGGTGGTGGCGCGCCACTGGGCCGAGGGATCTGCGGGCGCCGAGGAACTGGCGCGCACCGTGGTCCGGCTGGCGGAGTCGGGCAGCGCGCAGATGCGTCTGGTGTATGCCGACGAGGACAGCCTGTGGGAGAAGATGCGCGCCATCGCCACCCGCATCTACGGGGCCGCCGACATCTCCGCAGATGCCGCCGTTCGCGCCCGGATCGACAAGCTGCAGCAGGACGGTTATGGCCACTACCCGGTGTGTGTGGCCAAGACCCAGTATTCGTTTTCCACCGACCCCCGCCTGCGGGGCGCACCGTCCGGGCATGTGGTCAATGTGCGAGAGGTCCGCCTGGCGGCCGGGGCAGAGTTCGTGGTCATGATCTGCGGCGACATCATGACGATGCCCGGTCTGCCCCGCGAGCCCGCCTCGTCACGGATCGATATCGACGACGAGGGCCGGATAACCGGCCTGTTCTAGCCCTGGGCGCAGGGGCGGGCAGGGTCGCTGCACCATTCGCTCCAGCTGCCCGCATACAGCGCCTGGCGGCCGAGGCCGGCCAACTCCATGGCCAGGATGTTCGGTACCGCGCTGACGCCACTGCCGCAGTGGTGCACCACCGTGGCCGGATCCCGGCCGGCCAGCAGTTGCCGGAATTCTTCCTGCAACTGGGCGACCGGCTTGAAGCGGCCGTCCGGGCCGATGTTCTCGCCAAATGGCCGGTTCAGAGCGCCGGGGATATGCCCGGCCACAGGATCCAGGGGCTCGACCTCACCGCGGAAACGCGGCGCGCCACGGGCGTCGATCAGGGTCTGGCCAGGACGCCCCAGCGCCTGCGCCACTTCGGAGGTGAGCACCAGCCGGGCGCGTTCGTCGCCCAGGCGGAACACTTCTGCCGGATGGCTGGTGCCACGACCGCTGGTGACCACGCCACCGGCGGCATACCAGGCTTCCAGGCCGCCGTTGAGCACGGCGACCCGCTCGTGGCCGACCCACTTGAGCATCCACCAGAGCCGGCCGCAGAAGTTGGCGCCCTGCCTGTCGTAGACCACGGCCTGCATGGTGTTGGCGAACCCGACCTCGCCGAGCCAGCGGGCAAAGTCTGCGCGGCTGGGCAGGGGGTGGCGCCCGCCACTGGCGGCCGGGGCACCCTGGCGTGCGCTGAGGTGTTGCTCGAGGTCGGCCCTGACAGCCCCGGGGATATGGGCATCGGCAAACTGCTGGTCGCCCGCCTGGGGTTTCATCAGTTCGAAACTGCAGTCGAACACCATCAGGGGTGCGCCGCTACCCATCAGCGACTGCAACTGCTCGGCCGTGATCAGCGTGCTGTAGTTCACTCGGAACGCTCCTGGGACGTGGGACCCATCGTTGTGCGGTACCACTCGTGGAAGTGCTGCATGCCGTCTTCCATCGGGCTTTGGTAGGGGCCGGTGGCGTTTTCTCCGCGTGCCATCAGGGCGTGGCGGCCGGCGTCCATGCGCAGCGCGATCTCGTCGTCCTCGACGCAGGTTTCCATGTAGGCCGCCTGCTGTGCCTCGACGAATTCGCGCTCGAACGCGGCGATTTCCTCGGGATAGTAGAACTCGACCACATTCAGGGTCTTTTGCGGGCCCATCGGGTGCAGGGTGGAGACTGTCAGCACATGGGGGTACCACTCGACCATGATGTTCGGGTAATAGGTGAGCCAGATTGCGCCGTACCGGGGCGGTTGGCCATTGCGGTAGTCGAGCAGGGCCTTCTGCCAGCGTTCGTAGACAGGGCTTCCGGCACGCCCCAGGCGGTTGGCCACACCGACCGTCTGGACGGAGTAGTGGTCCTTGAATTCCCAGCGCAGGTCGTCACAGGTGACGAAGCTGCCCAGCCCGGGGTGGAACGGCCCGACGTGGTAGTCCTCCAGATAGACCTCGACGAAGGTCTTCCAGTTGTAGGGGCACTCATGCATCTCCACATGGTCCAGGACATGCCCGGAAAAGTCGAGTTCGGCCAGCGGGCCCAGGCCCTGCAGGTCGGCTGCGACATTGCGGCCGCCTGCCTCGAAAGCCAGCCCGTTCCAGTGCTGCAGCGGATAGTTGTCCAGGTTCAGGCAGGGGTCCTGGGCAAAATGGGGGGCGCCCAGCAGTGTCCCGGCCGGCGCCTGCCCACCGCCGCTGTAGGTCCAGCGATGCAGGGGGCACACCAGGTTGCCTGAGGCGCTGCCCGGCTGGTGGGTCTGCAGCGAGCCGCGCCCCTTGAGCATGACCGCCTGGCGGTGGCGGCACACGTTCGAGATCAGTTCGAGACCCTTGGGGGTGTGGACCAGCGCCCTGCCGCCCTGTTCCTGCGGAAGAACATAGTAGTCGCCGGTCTCCGGGACTGCCAGTGCGTGCCCCACATAGCGGGGCCCGGGCTGAAAGATGCGGCTCTGTTCGCGCTGGTAGAGCGCTGCATCGAAGTAGCTTGAAACTGGTAGTTGGCTTTGCGCCTGCTGCAGTCGAAGACTTAAATCAGACATGGGTGACCTGACCTAAAGACTCCCCACAGGGAGAAAAAACCCGCGTGCCATCCGGGGCGCGCGGGCGATGAAGTGTCCGGCAGGAGCCGGCATGCAAGGGGCGGATTGTACCCGCGGCCCCGAGCGGCCGGAAGCACGGCATGGGTTTGTCGGCTGGCCGCGCCGCGCGCCGCCTGCACCTGCGCCTAGAATGCGATTTTTTCCAGATGCTCCGCCCCATGACCCAGGAAACCGCCCAGCGTTCCGAAACTGCCATGCCGCCGACCTACGAGGCTGCGCTGCAGGAACTGGAGCAGCTGGTGGGGCGCCTGGAATCCGGCGACCTGCCTCTGGAGGAACTGATGGGCGGGTACCAGCGCGGTGCAGCCCTGCTGCAGTTCTGCCGGGACAAGCTGGCCCTGGTCGAAAACCAGATCAAGGTGGTCGAGGCCGGGACGCTCAAGTCCTGGGCTGCGGCCGAATGAGGGGCGACCCGATGCAGTCTGCGGATGCCGGTTTCCTGTTGGGCCCGTGGGCCGCTGCCCACCTCCTGCGCGTCGAGGATGCCCTGTCGCGGTGGGTGACCGCCGACGTGCCCGTGGGTCAGGCCCATGGAGCGCCAGCCGATCTGGTACAGGCCATGCGGTATGCCGTGCTCGATGGCGGCAAGCGCCTGCGGCCCCTGCTGGTGCTGGGCGCCTGCGAGTCCGTGCAAGGCGATGCCGCAGCTGCATTGCGCGCTGCCTGTGCCGTGGAGCTGATCCACGCCTATTCCCTGGTGCATGACGACATGCCGTGCATGGACAACGATGTCCTGCGCCGCGGCAAGCCGACGGTGCACGTGCAGTTCGGAGAAGCCAGCGCATTGCTGGCAGGCGATGCGCTGCAGGCCCTGGCGTTCGAGCTGCTCACACCGGAGGAGGGCGACGTCGCGCCCGCCGTGCAGGCCCGTCTGTGCCGGCTGCTCGCACGGGCCGCCGGCAGTGCCGGCATGGCAGTGGGGCAGGCGATCGACCTGGCCAGCGTGGGCCGGCCCTTGTCCGAGCAGCAGCTGCGCGACATGCACCAGCGCAAGACCGGCGCACTGTTGCGCGGCAGCGTGCTGATGGGCGCCGCCTGCGGGCCGGGCGACCCGGCCCAGTGGCAGGCCCTTTCCGACTTCGGCTCCGCCATCGGCCTCGCATTCCAGGTGGTCGATGACGTCCTGGACGTGACCGCGGACTCTGCGACGCTCGGCAAGACGGCCGGCAAGGATGCGCAGGCAGACAAACCCACCTATGTGTCGGTGCTGGGCCTGGAGCGCTCGCGGCGGTATGCGCGCGAGCTGCTCGATGCCGCTTGCACGGCACTTGAACAAGCCCGGCTGGCCCACCCTGCGCCCTTGCGCGCTCTCGCGCACATGGTCGTGGACCGGTCGCATTGACAACCCGGAGGCACCCCCCCATGACCCAGGTTTCCTACCCGCTCCTGCAGACCGTCAACACCCCGGCCGACCTGCGGCGCATCCCCCGCAGCCAGCTGGAGACCCTGGCCTCCGAACTGCGGGCCTACCTGCTGGCCAGTGTTTCCAAGACCGGCGGCCACCTGAGCTCGAACCTCGGGACGGTGGAACTGACAGTGGCGCTGCACTACGTGTTCAACACCCCGCACGACCGGCTGGTGTGGGACGTGGGCCACCAGACCTACCCGCACAAGATCCTCACCGGGCGGCGCGAGCGCATGAACACGCTGCGCCAGTTCGGCGGCCTGAGCGGCTTTCCCCAGCGCACCGAAAGCGAATTCGATGCCTTCGGCACGGCGCATTCCAGCACCTCGATCTCGGCGGCGCTGGGCATGGCACAGGCGGCCCGGATCAAGGGCGAGAACCGGCACTCGGTGGCCATCATCGGGGACGGCGCGCTGACCGCCGGCATGGCCTTCGAGGCGCTCAACAACGCCGGCGTGGCGCACTGCAACCTGCTGGTGGTCCTGAACGACAACGACATGAGCATCAGCCCTCCCGTGGGCGCGCTCAACCGCTATCTGGCGCAGCTCATGACCGGGCAGTTCTATTCGGCCGCCAAGAACGTCGGCAAATCGGTGCTCAAGGGCGCCCCGCCGCTGTTCGAGCTGGCCAAACGCATCGAGGAGCATGCCAAGGGCATGGTCGTGCCGGCCACGCTGTTCGAGAAGTTCGGCTTCAACTACACCGGCCCGATCGACGGCCACGACCTCGAATCGCTGATTCCCACCCTCGAGAACATCCGCCACCTCAGCGGTCCGCAGTTCCTGCATGTGGTCACACGCAAGGGCAAGGGGTACCGGCTTGCCGAGGCGGATCCGATCAACTACCACGGCCCGGGCAAGTTCGACCCGGCAGTGGGCCTGCAAAAGCCCAGCACACCGGCCAAGCCGACCTTCACGCAGGTATTCGGCCGCTGGCTGTGCGACATGGCGGACCAGGATGCACGCCTGGTCGGCATCACACCAGCCATGCGCGAGGGTTCCGGTCTGGTCGAGTTCGAAAAGAAGTTTCCGAACCGGTATTTCGACGTCGGTATCGCGGAGCAGCATGCCCTCACCTTTGCCGCTGGCCTGGCCTGCGAGGGGCTCAAGCCCGTCGTCGCGATCTACTCGACCTTCCTGCAGCGCGCGTATGACCAGCTGATCCACGACGTCGCCCTGCAGAAGCTGCCGGTGGTGCTGGCCCTGGACCGTGCCGGCCTGGTGGGCGCTGACGGTGCCACCCACGCCGGCGCCTACGACATCCCCTTCCTGCGCTGTGTGCCGCATGTGTCCGTCGCATGCCCGGCCGACGAGAACGAATGCCGCCAGCTGCTCAGCGCGGCCTTCGCGCAGGACCACCCGGTGGCGGTGCGGTATCCGCGCGGCGCGGGGGTAGGAGCGGTCCAGCGCGACGACCTGCAGGCGCTGCCCTTCGGCAAGGGCGAGGTGCGCCGGCGTGGCCGCGGGGTGGCTATCCTGGCATTCGGCACCCTGCTGTACCCGGCGCTGGAAGTGGGCGAGCAGATCAACGCCACCGTGGTCAACATGCGCTGGGCCAAGCCGCTGGACACCGAGCTCCTGCTCGAGATCGCCTCGCAGCACGAGGCCCTGGTCACGGTCGAGGATGGCGCGGTGATGGGCGGGGCTGGCAGTGCCGTCGGGGAGGCATTGGCGGCTGCCGGGGTCGTCAAGGCCCTGATGCATCTGGGCCTTCCCGATGCCTTCATCGAGCATGGCGACCCTGCCAAGCTGATGGCCCTGCAGGGGCTGGATGCTGCGGGCATTCGCGCATCGGTGGAGGGCCGGTTCGCGGCCATCATCGAAGCGGCGCGCCCCAACCTCAAGATCGTCGCCTGAGCGACTTTTTGCGCGCCGCGTACTGGGGCGTGCTGCTGTCCCGGGCCGTCGGGGCAGTGTTTTCCCCTAGTGGAATACGTGTTTCCACGGGGCATTTGCCTGCTCGAAGCGGTTAATCTCCACGCAGTCTGTAATGCTGTTCACCCCCGGAGACTGTATGTCCGCGTTTTTGTTCCTATCACGGCTGATCGACTCCGTCAGCCTGGGCCTCGGCAAGGTGGTCATGTGGCTGATCCTGGCTGCCACCGCCATCAGTGCCGGCAATGCCATCATGCGCAAGGCCTTCAACATCGGCTCCAACGCCTACCTCGAGATCCAGTGGTACCTGTTTGCGGCGGTGTTCATGCTGGGAGCGGGCTATGTGATGCTCAAGAACGGCCATGTGCGCATCGACTTCATCTCGACGCGCCTGACCAAGCGCACCAACGCGATCATCGATCTGCTGGGTCTCGTGGTGTTCACGATCCCCCTGTCGGTGATCATGATCAACCTGGGGTGGCCGGTGTTCTACAACGCGTTCGTGTCCGGCGAGATGAGCCAGAACGCTGGCGGCCTGATCCGCTGGCCGGTGATCCTGCTGGTACCGCTGGGGTTCGGCCTCCTGATCATGCAGTCGTTGTCGGAGGTGATCAAGCGCATTGCCTTCCTCAAGGGTGACTTGGCCGAGCCCTTCACCGTGGAAAACGAACGGTCGGTCGAGGAGCAACTCGCCGACGAACTCGCCATCGAAGCCGAAGCCCGCCTTTCGGTCAAACCCGCAGGGAGCCGCTGACATGACCGCCTTCATCGCCGAGAACTTCGTCCCGCTGATGTTTGCGGGGCTGTTCGTCTTTTTGCTGACCGGCATTCCGGTGGCTTTCGGCCTCGCCGCTACCGGTTTGCTGTTCGGGTTCATCGGGATGGAGGCCGGTCTGTTCCCGACCAACCTGTTCCAGGCCCTGCCGTTGCGGGTCATGGGCATCATGTCCAACGACACCCTGCTCGCCATTCCGTTCTTCACCTTCATGGGCATCATCCTGGAGCGCTCGCGCATGGCCGAGGACCTGCTGGAGACCGTGGGGCAGGTGTTCGGCCCGGTGCGCGGCGGCCTGGCGATTGCCGTGATCCTGGTCGGTGCACTGCTGGCGGCAACGACCGGTGTGGTGGCCGCTGCCGTCATCTCGATGGGCCTGATCTCGCTGCCCATCATGCTGCGGTATGGCTACAACCGCACGATCGCCACCGGCACGATCACCGCGTCCGGCACGCTGGCGCAGGCGATCCCTCCCTCGCTGGTGCTGATCGTGCTGGCCGACCAAATGGGCCGGTCTGTGGGCGACATGTATGCCGGAGCGCTGATCCCGGGCCTGTTGCTGGTGGGTCTGTATCTGGTCTTCATCATGGTGGTTGCGGTGGTCAAGCCGGGTTGGGTGCCGGCCTTGCCGCAGGAAGCACGCATCTACCGCGAAAAGAATGGTGCCAGCGGCCATGTGTCGCTGATCGTGCTGCTGGGCGCCTGTGCCGCAGCGGGCTGGTACTGGTCGACCCGGCACCATGAGGTCATGGTGGCCCTGCTGGAGCGCACCACGCCGTCCCCCGGCGACGAGGTGCTCATCCTGTCGATGACCGTGGCCTCCTTTCTGGCACTGGCGCTCGCGCTGATCAACCGGGTGACGCGCATGGGCCTGTTGTCCAAGTTGGCCGAGCAGGTCACCTTCGTGCTGATTCCACCGCTGGTGCTGATCTTCCTGGTGCTGGGAACCATCTTCCTGGGTGTGGCCACCCCCACCGAGGGCGGTGCGATGGGTGCGATGGGTGCGCTGATCATGGCGGTGTCGCGGCGCAGGCTCGGGTTTGCCTTGTTGACCCAGGCGCTGGACGGCACCGTCAAGCTGGCCACCTTCGTGTTGTTCATCCTGATCGGCTCGACGGTGTTCAGCTTCACCTTCAATGCCGCGGACGGCCACTTCTGGGTCGAAAATCTGTTCAAGGACATGCCTGGCGGTGCGCTGGGTTTCCTGATCGTCGTCAACATATTGATCTTCATCCTGGGCTGCTTCATCGACTTCTTCGAGATCGCCTTCATCGTGATCCCGATCCTGGCGCCGGTGGCCGAGAAGATCCTGCCGTCCATGCTGCCGGGTGTTCCGGTGGACGCGGTGATGATCTGGTTCGGCGTGATCATCGCGATGAATCTGCAGACGTCGTTTCTCACGCCGCCCTTCGGATTTGCGTTGTTCTATCTGCGCAGCGTGGCAGCCAAGAGCGACTACACGGACCGCGTGACCGGGGCCATGATCCCGGCAGTGACGACGGCGCAGATCTACAAGGGCTCGATCGCCTTCATCATCCTGCAGCTGACCATGGTGGCCGCGGTCATCGCGTTCCCGAACCTGGTCACCGGCGGTATCGTGCAGGGCGAGAAGATCGATGCCGACACGATCCTGCAGCAGATGCAGGACGAGCAGCAGAAGGAAGCTGCGGGCACTGAGCCTGCAGCGGGCGGAGCTTCCGACCCGGCGGCATCGTCCAGCGAAGCGGCATCCTCGGAGGAGGGTGCAGAAGCGACTGCCGAAGACGACCCGATGAAGGCCCTGCAGGACGCCATGAAGGAAGACGCGACCAAGAAGAAGCCTTAGCCGCGCAGGGCGGCACGGCGTGGGGCGGTGCCCAGCGCTTGAGGCGATTGGCCAATTGCCTCAAGCGCCGGTCGCAAGACCTGCCTGACGTACCTTGGAGACCAGGAGCCGCTGGCTTAGTGTTGTGCGGGACCAAGCCGGTGGCGCATTCGGCTTGGTCCTGTTGCCCGGTGGGCGCGCCGCATACCAAGACCTGACCCCGACCCCTGCACCGCGTACCAGACACGCTCGCCGCCGAGAGGACCGGGCCCATGCCGCGGCGAGGTCAAGGAGGAGCCCGCAGGAGGGCGGGGGACACGAGTCGCGGCACTTGCCCGGTCCTCTCGGCCCGCCAACAAACTTGGCAAGGAACGCGCCAGAGTTCGACCGTCCGCAAGGACAAAAAAAAGCCCCGCACTGCGGGGCTTTTTCGCATGACCCGGTGACCCGGGTGACGCCGATCAGAGCTTGACCGACTGCATGTAGCTGTCGAAACGCGCTTCAGTGAAGCGGAACCAAAGGTTGGATTCGCGGCGGAAGTCGGAGTAGTCGTCATAGATCTTCTTGAAGGCCGGGTTGCTGCCACGCAACTCGCTGTAAAGATCCATGGCGGCCTTGTAAGCGGCATCAAGAACAGGTTTGGGGAAGGGGGCCAGTTTGACCTTGTTGCCCACCAGCTGCTTGAGCGCCGCCGGGTTGCGGGCATCGTACTTGGCCTGCATCTCGGTGTGCGCGAAGGCTGCTGCCGACTCGATGATGGCCTTGTATTCGGCCGACAGACCGTCGAAGGCCTTCTGGTTCACGAACAGATCCAGCTGCGGGCCACCTTCCCACCAGCCGGGATAGTGGTAGAACGGTGCCACCTTGAAGAAGCCCAGCTTCTGGTCGTCGTAGGGACCCACCCATTCGGCTGCGTCGATCGTGCCTTTTTCCAGGGCCTGGTAGATCTCCCCGCCAGGAATGTTCTGCGACACGGTGCCCAGGCGTGCTGTGACCTTGCCGGCGAAACCGCCGACGCGGAACTTGAGGCCTTTCATGTCGGCGACGGTCTTGATCGGCTTGCGGTACCAGCCGCCCATCTGCGCGCCAGTGTTGCCCATCGGGAAGCTGGTGAAGCCATAGCCTGCGTAGAACTCGCGCATCAGCTTCAGGCCGTTGCCGTCATAGCTCCAGGCGGTCATCTGGCGGCTGTTGAGGCCGAAGGGGATGGCGCAGCCCAGGGCGAAGGCGTCGTTCTTGCCGAAGTAGTAGTAGGGCGCCGTGTGGCCCATTTCAACGGTGCCATTCTGGACGGCATCGACCAGGCCTGGCATCGGGACGAGTTCGCCTGCGGCGTGCACCGAGATCTCGAACTTGCCGCCGGTCATGTCCTTGACCTTCTTCGAGAAGGTCTCGGCCGCGCCATAGATGGTGTCGAGTGCTTTCGGGAAACCCGATGTCAGACGCCAGCGGATGTTGGCCTGGGCATGTACGACGGCCGGCGCGATACCGGTGGCCAGCACGCCGGCCAAGCCGGCATTTTTGATGATCGAACGACGATCCATAACGTGATCCCCTCTGAAAATAGAAAAAGAGCCGGTGACCCTGACGGTCACACAAGACCCAGGAATGGAAGTTTGCAAAAAGGCATCTACAAACAGACCGGGGAGGATTCTAGATACAACCGCGCGTCCGGGCGGCAGGGCTTTCCCGTAGGGATTACCACGTAGACGCAGTTCTGCCGCGCTGGGGGGATAACATCCCGGCATGCATGATCCGCTGATCCAGGGTGTCGATTCGCCGGCGATGCGCCGGGCCGGGCGGGACCTGCTGTCGGTCGCACTGATGGACGCCCGCAACCACACCCTGCACCTGATCGGGCAGCTGGTTGGGGCCCTGGAGTCGGCAGGGCCTGCCGTGCCGCAGGGTGGCGAGCACGACCCGCCGCTGTGGACGCTCGGCCACATCGGATGGTTCCAGGAGCGCTGGGTCGCCCGCAACGTGCACCGCAACCAGGGCCGTGGTGCAGACCCGACGGCCAGCCGGCTGCCATCGGTCGAGCCCCAGGCCGACCGCTGGTGGGACGATGCGCAGGTTCCGCAGGACCAGCGCGCGACCTTGTCGCTGCCGTCCCTGGAGCAGACCCGCTCTTACCTGATGGAGTCTCTGGAGACGACGCTCGAACTCCTGGAGAAGGCGACGGATACCGACCCGGCGCTGTATTTCTTCCGTCTGGCCCTGTGCCATGAGGACATGCGGGGCGAATCGCTGATCGAGCTGGCGCAGTCGCTCGGCTGCCCGCTGGACATCGCGCTGCCCGGGGCGATGGCGCTGCGCCCGCCGCTGCTGGTGCCTGCGGCGCGCTGGATGCTCGGCAGTGCGCCAGAGCCCGGCTTCAGTTTCGACAACGAGCGTCCCGCGCATGCGGTGGATGTGCCCGAGTTCGAGATCGACGCGCAACCGGTCAGCTGGGCCCAGTATGTGGAGTTTGTCGACGATGGGGGTTACGACCGCCCTGAGCTGTGGCTCCCGGCTGGCTGGGAATGGCTGCAATCGCAGTCGGCGGGCCAGGGCGCGAGGGCGCCGCGGTATGTCGAGCAGATCGGGGTGGCCAGCGGCGCTGTCATGCAGACGCGTTTTGGCAGTCCGCGGCGCATGCTGGGCGGTCAGCCGGTGATGCATGTGAGCTGGTGGGAGGCGGATGCCTGGTGCCGCTGGGCGGGCCGGCGGCTTCCGGCCGAAGTGGAATGGGAGCTTGCGGCACACACGGCGGCCCGCCGCGGCTTTCGCTGGGGTACCGTCTGGGAATGGACCGGCAGCACCGCGCGGCCTTACCCCGACTTCGCGCCTGACCCGTGGCGGAGCTACTCGCAGCCCTGCTTCGGCAGCCACAAGGTGCTGCGCGGCGCATCGTTCGCGACACGCGAACGCATGAAGCAAGCACGCTTCAGGAACTTTCAGCGGCCGCAGTCGGACCAGCTTTTCGCGGGCTTTCGCTCCTGCGCGGCTTGAAGGACCACCAGGGCAGCATTTCCCGCAGCGACAGCACCTCGCCGCTGTGGCTGCTGCGGTACCCCTGCATGGCGTCCAGCCTGCGCTGCCACTGCGCGCTGCGCAGCAGGGACAGCAGTGCCTGCGTGGCCGGCTGGTCCAGCGCGGTCTTGAGGCAGGCCAGGTAATAGTTCTCCCGGACCAGCGGCACGAAGTCCAGCCCCTGGCTGCGGGCCGCGACCTCGATGCCCAGCGCGGCATCGGCATGCCCGGCCGCGACGGCCAGCGCGGCGGCGCTGTGCGAGGGTTCGGTCGAGTCGTAGCCCTGCAGGTCGCTGCCCTGCAGGCCGGCCTGGGCCAGCAGGTCGTCCAGCACCAGCCGGGTGCCGGTGCCGTGGGCACGGTTCACATAGCGCGCCCGGCGGCGTGACAGGTCGGCCAGCGACTGCAGGCCCAGCGGGTTGCCGCGCGCCACCATCAGGCCCTGGGTCCGCTGCGCGAAGCCGATGATCTTGTGCCAGCCCGGGCGCAGCAGGGGCTTGTACATGCGCTCGGCCAGACTGCCCGGAGCCGGTTGCTGCAGGGTGTGGAACCCGGCGATCTCGCAGCGTCCTTCGTTCAGTGCACGGATCGCGTCCAGGCTGCCGCAGAAGCGGATATCCAGGTGCAGCGGCCCGGCCCAGTCATCCGCCGGGCCGTCGTTCGGCTCCGAGGCCAGCACGAATTCCCGCAGGGCCGCCAATGCATCGTCGTGGCTGGCATACAGGGTGGCCACATGGGCCTGCGGATCGAAGGCCACGGCAAACGCGCGCTCGAGTTCGCTGCGCAGGGCCTCGATCTGCGGCGCCAGCCGCGCCTGCGCCTGCCGCTCGGCCCACATCAGCTTGGCTCCGAATTCCGTCAAGGTGGCGGACTGGCCTTTCTCCCAGATGACCAGGCCATTGCCCAGCGTGTCCTCCCAGCGCCGCAACTCCCCCCAGACATGGCGGTAGGACAGGCCGAGCGCGCGCGCCGCACCGGAGATCGAGCCCTGCGACGCCACGGCCTGCAGCAGATCGATCAGCGGGTTGCGCACCTGTGCCGGACTGCTGGCGCGTTCCAGCGTGTAGTGGAGTTGCAACCTATGCACGGTGGTTCATATCGCCGGTGATTGATGGAATGCCTACGATACCCCAAGCCTTGTTTCACGGAATCCAATGTCTTCATTTGTACAAAGCGCGGTCACAGCGCTGGATCTCGTCATCACCCCCGACCCTGGCCTCTGGACCATCGTGGCGCGCTCACTGGCGGTCAGTGGCGCCGCCTGTCTGCTCGCCTGCGGCTTCGGCCTGGTGGCTGGCGCCTGGCTGGCGGTGGCGCGGTTCCCCGGCCGCGGTGCGCTGCTGACGCTGCTCAACACGCTGCTGGCCGTGCCCTCCGTCGTGGTCGGCCTGGTGGTCTATCTGCTGCTGTCGCGCTCCGGGCCGCTGGGAGGGCTGGGTTGGTTGTTCAGCTTCCAGGCCATGGTGCTGGCGCAGTGCATCCTGGTGTTGCCCGTGGTGACGGCCTTGACCCGGCAGGTGGTCGAGGATGCCGAACGGGCCCACGGCGAACAGTTGCAGTCCCTGGGGGCCGGCACCTTGCTGCGCAGCCTGCTGCTGGCCTGGGATGAGCGTTATGCACTGCTGACCGTGTTGATCGCCGCCTTTGGCCGTGCCGTGTCCGAAGTCGGCGCGGTGATGGTGGTCGGGGGCAACATCGATGGCTTCACCCGGGTGATGACCACCGCGATCGCGCTGGAGACCAGCAAGGGTGATCTGCCCCTGGCGCTGGCACTGGGCATCGTGCTGCTGGCCGTGGTGCTGGTGCTCAACGCCCTGATCGCGCTCGTGCGCCGCTGGCGTGAACGTGTCGAAGGTGGTTCCGGAGCTATTCTGGCGGGGGTCGGTGCGTGAGCGCCGCCGGGCCGTCCCCAGGGCACTCGTACCGCAGCCCGCAGGGCGGAGGCCGCCTGATGACGCCGGTGCTGGAGGTGCGTGGCGCATCGGTGGTGTTCCGTCAGGTCGCGGCCCTGACGGGGGTGGACCTGCAGGTGGCCGCCGGCGAGCGGGTGGCGCTGGTGGGCAGCAACGGCAGCGGCAAGAGCACGCTGCTGCGCGTGCTGCACGGCTTGCAACGGCTCTCGTCGGGCAGCGTGGTCGTCGCGCCTCAAGTGCGCCAGGCGATGCTGTTCCAGCGTCCGTTCATGCTGCGGACCTCCGTGCGCAACAACGTGGCGCTGGGGCTGTGGATGGGCGGCTTGCGCTGGCGGGAGGCGCAGGCGCAGGCTGTGGCGGGGTTGGGCCAGGTCGGCCTGGCCGATCTGGCGTCGCGCAATGCCAGCACCCTGTCCGGCGGGCAGCAGCAGCGCGTCGCGCTGGCCCGGGCCTGGGTGCGGCGCCCCGACGTCCTGCTTCTGGATGAACCGACCGCCAGCCTGGACCCGCATGCCAAGCGCGAGGTCGAGGCCTTGATGGACCGGTTCGCCTCCGGCACCGGTGAGCGACCGATGACCATGGTGTTTGCCAGCCACAACCTGGGCCAGGTCAAGCGCCTGGCCAGCCGCGTCGTCTACCTCGAGCAGGGCCGGGTCGCTGCAGACCTGCCGGTGCAGGATTTTTTCAACACCCAGCGCCTGCAGGAGGCCTCTGCTGCCGCACATCTTTTTGTCAAAGGAGAACTCGTATGAACATGCTGTCTTTATCCAGGTCCGCACTTGCGCGCAGGGTCGGGCTGCTCGCGCTGGCCGGGGCGCTGCTGGCTCCCCTGGCCCATGCCCAGGCGCCGGCCATCGTCATGGCCTCGACCACCTCGACCGAGCAGTCGGGGCTGTTTGCCCACCTGCTGCCCGAGTTCAAGCGGGCCAGCGGCATCGACGTCAAGGTGGTGGCCCTGGGCACCGGCCAGGCCATCGACATGGGCCGGCGCGGCGATGCCGACGTGTTGTTCGTGCATGACCAGGTGGCCGAAGAGAAGGTGGTCGCCGACGGGTTTGCGGTGAAGCGCTTCCCGGTCATGTACAACGACTTCGTGCTGATCGGCCCGGCCTCGGATCCGGCCAGGACGCGCGGGCGCGACATCGTCGAGGCCCTGCGCAAGCTGTCGGCCGGCAACGGCAACTTCGTATCTCGCGGTGACAAGAGTGGCACCCATGCGGCCGAGCTGCGTTTCTGGTCCATGGCCGGCCTGGCCGACAGGAGGGGCAGCGGCTACAAGGAGTGTGGCTGTGGCATGGGGCCGGCCCTCAACATTGCATCCAGCAGTGGCGCCTACGTGCTGGCGGACCGTGGCACCTGGCTCAGCTTCAAGAACCGGGGCGACATGGCGATTCTGGTGGAAGGCGACACCCGGCTGTTCAACCAGTACGGCGTGATGGTCGTGAATCCCGCCCGGCACGCCCACGTCAAGGCGGCCGAGGCGCAGAAGTTCGTCGACTGGGTGGTGTCGCCCGCCGGGCAGGCGGTGATCGCCAGCTACAAGATCGGCGGCGAACAGTTGTTCTTTCCGAACGCAGCCCCGGCCCGCTGAAGCAGATCAGGTGCGCGGCATGCCGAGCTTGCGGTAGACCGTGGCGCGGCTCACGCCCAGCCGGGTGGCAGCCAGCGCCACATTGCCGCGGGCCTCGTCGACGGCCTTGCGGATCAATGCGGTCTCGATGTCCCTGAGGCGGCGCGGGTCGCCCTGCGCGGTGCTGCCAGGAATTCCGGCGCGCAGGCCTGCCAGCGCGCCGGGGGCGTCGGCGCCATGGGTGACCAGTGCATGCAGCTGAAGTCCGGTCCACAGGGGCAGACTGATCGGGCCGTCCCGGTGGCCTGCTGCGTCGAACAGCTGGTCCACCGGCAGGGCGAACAGCTCGCTGGCGTGGGGCGGCTCCGCAGGGACTGCGCCTGCCGTCGCCAGTGCCGGCAACATGGCCCGTGCCGCGCTGTTGCTGGTGCTGACCCGCCCATCGGTATCCAGGCCGATGAGGCCGTCGCTGTCGTCGCCCAGCCGGTGCCCCGGCCAGTTCAGCCGCAGCAGCAGGCGGTGCTGCTGGCGCAGGGCCAGGGCGTTCTCGATGGAGCGGGCAGACTGCACCGCCAGGTGCTTGAGTTCGGGCCGCTCGGGCGTGTCGACACCGGTGAGGTCCAGCATGCCGACCACCTCGCCGCGCGGGCCGAACAGCGGCGCGCCGGCACAGCTGTAGCTGGACGTGTCGCCAAAGAAATGCTCGCCACGGTGCAGCCAGACCGGCTGCAGCTCGCTCAGTGCGGCGCCGATGGCGGTGGTCCCCACGCAGCCTTCCGACAGGTCGGTGCCGATGCGCGTGATCAGGTCTGCCCGCCGGTCACTGCGGTCGATCGGGCCGTTCACCTCGACAACCACCCCCTGTGCGTCGGTGAGGATCGCAAAGTAGCGCGTGTTGGCGAGGGCCTTGCCGAGCGCGTCCAGCACCGGGCGGGCGGCCCGCGTCAGACCGTGGCTGCGTTCACGCGCGCGGCGCATGGCGGCGTGGCCCAAAGGCGCGAAAGTCACCGGCTGCAGGGGCTCGTGCCCCATGGCCAGGCAACGCTGCCAGGAGCGCTCGATGCAGGGGTCGACCAGCCCCCGGCCGGTGGAGCTGCGTTCATGCAATACCTGCTGGCGCGCGTACGCGATGGCGTCGAGGCGGGCGATCGGTCCGGATCGTGTCGGCATGGAGCGTCCATTGTGCCGCAAGCCGCGCGGCTGCTGTAGGATGCAAGCATGAGACTGCAGGCCCTGCGCATCCCCCCCTGCTTGCGCGGTGCGTACCAGGAACTGCCGGCCGCCCAGACCTTCGATCTCTGGGTCGAGGCGGGCGATGTCATCAGCATCTCCCCCAGCACCGAGCCCGCCCGCGGCACGCTGTTGAGCGGCCTGGTGGATGCACATGTGCACCTGGACAAGTCCTACACCGTGGGCGCAGCCGGAGCGGCCCAGGGTGACCTGGCCAGTGCCATTGCGCGATGCGCGGCCAACCGCCTGACCTGGACACCGGCCGACCTTCGCCTGCGCATGTCGCGTGCGCTGGAGGACGCCTGGGCCTGCGGCACGCGCGCCATGCGCACCCACATCGACTGGGTCGGCGACGACATGCCGGCGGCCTTGCGGGTGTTCGAGCAGCTGCGCGAGCAATGGCGCGGCCGCATCGAGCTGCAGATGGCAGCCCTGGTGCCGCTCGAGCTCTGGGGGAATGCCGCGTCTGCCGAGCGCATCGCAGGGCAGGTGGCCGTGACAGCGGCCGGCGGCACCTCGGCGCTGGGCGCCTTCGTGTACCGGCACGCTGGCCTGCAGGAAAAACTGGAGGCCCTGTTCGACGTGGCTCAGCGCCACTACCTGCCGCTGGACATCCATGTCGACGAGGGGCTGTCGCCCGACGCCTGCGGCCTGCAGACCGTGGCCGGGATTGCATTGGCGCGTGGCTGGCAGGGACGCATCGTGTGCAGCCATGCCTGCTCGCTGTCGGTGCAGCCGGCCGATGTGGCGCACCGGACACTGCAGGCCTGCCGGGCTGCGGGCATCCACCTGGTCACGCTGCCCACCACCAACCTCTACTTGCAGGGCGACTGGGAAGGAACACCGGTCGAGCGCGGCATCACACGCGTCCGGGAGGCTGCGGCGCTGGGCATGGCGCCCTGCATCGCCACCGACAACGTTGCGGACCCGTTCTTTCCCTATGGCAGTTACGACCTGGTCGAGACCTTCGGCCTGGCGGTGCAGGTGGCCCATCTCGCGCCGGTCCATGACTGGCTGTCCGCGATCACGGTGGCGCCGGCCAGCGCCATGGGCCTGCAGTGGGACGGCCGCATCCGGGAAGGGAGTCCGGCGGACCTCGTATGCCTGGCCGCGTCCGATAACCATGCATTGCTGACCCCCACCGGCCGGCGGCGTGCAGTGATCCGCAAAGGCCAACTGATCTGACAGCGGCCACATGGCGCCGGCCCTCGCGTGCCGCACGGGATGCCGGTTGGCAGAAGCTCATGGCGGACTCGCGCATGTATTCCGACGCCAACCCGACGCCAACCCGATGCCCCCCGACGGCAAGCGGCGGATATACGGCAGGTCGGGAGCCTGCAAGCGTGGCGAGGACTGTCTCAATTTGAGAATTTCAGCGGGCAGGCCCTTTTCCTATTAGGGTTATCCCTAGCGTGAAAGCGTGTCAGTCCTTCAACAATACCTATGTAACTTCATTCATAGGCACGGCACCGCGCAGGTGCCATTACCCCAGGAGAGAGACACATGCAAAAGGTGTTGCACATCAACCCGGACAAATGCACCGGTTGTCTGCAGTGCGAGATGGCCTGTTCCTTCGAGAACTACGGTACGTTCGCCACGGCCAAGTCGCGCATCAAGGTGTTCGACTTCCACCACACCGGCAAGAAGGTGCCCTACACCTGCACCCAGTGTGACGAAGCCTGGTGCCTGCATGCCTGCCCGGTCGAGGCCATCACGATGAACAAGACCACCGGCGCGATGGAGGTCAACGAGGCCACCTGTGTCGGCTGCAAGGTCTGCACGATCGCCTGCCCGTTCGGCACCATCAACTATGTCGAATCCACCGGCAAGGTCCAGAAGTGCGACCTGTGCGGCGGCGAGCCGGCCTGTGCAGATGCCTGCCCCACCGGCGCCATCACCTTCATCGACGCCAACTGGACCGGTCTGGGCAAGATGGCCCAGTGGGCCGACAAGCTTGGCAACCAACCGTCCGCTGCGTAAGGAGAACACTATGTCTTGGGCTGGAAAAATTCTGCGTGTCAACCTCTCCACGGGCACTGTCAAGTCCGAACCGCTGAACATGGCGTGGGCCCGTGCCTACATCGGCTCGCGCGGTCTTGGTACCAAGTACCTGGTGGAGGAGGTCGATGCCACCGTCGACCCCCTGGGCGCCGACAACAAGATCATCTGGGCCACCGGCCCGCTGACCGGTACCATGGCCAGCACCGGCGGGCGTTACACCGTCATCACCAAGAGCCCGCTCACCGGCGCGGTGGCCTGCTCCAATTCGGGCGGTTACTGGGGCGCCGAGTTCAAGATGGCCGGCTGGGACATGCTCATCTTCGAGGGCAAGAGCCCCAAGCCGGTGTACCTGTACGTCAATGACGACCTCGCGGAACTGCGCGACGCCACCCACCTGTGGGGCAAGAGCGTCTGGGAAACCGAGGAAACCCTCAAGAAGAGCCTGCAGGACCCGCTGACCCGCGTCTCCAGCATCGGCAAGGCCGGCGAGAACGGCGTGTTGTTCGCCAGCGTGGTGAACGACCTGCACCGTGCGGCGGGCCGCTCGGGCGTGGGCACCGTGATGGGCAGCAAGAATCTCAAGGCTATCGCCGTGCGCGGCACCAAGGGCGTGGGCAACATCCGTGACCCCAAGGCCTTCATGAAGGCGGTCGCGGCAGGCAAGAAGGTGCTGGCCGAGAACGGCGTCACCGGCCAGGGTCTGCCCGCCTACGGCACCCAGGTGCTGATGAACGTGATCAACGAGGTGGGTGCGCTGCCCACCCGCAACCACCAGGACAGCCAGTTCGAGGGCGCCAAGGACATCTCCGCCGAAGCCATGGCCACGCCGCGCAAGACCGACGGCAAGAAGCATCTGGTCACCAACCAGGCCTGTTTCGGCTGCACCATCGCGTGCGGCCGCATCAGCAAGATGGACGAGACCCACTTCACCATCGTCAACAAGCCGCAATACCGGGGCGCCTCCGGCGGCCTGGAGTACGAGGCGGCCTGGGCGCTCGGCGCGGCCAACGGCGTGAACGACCTGGAAGCCCTGCAATATGCCAACCTGCTGTGCAACGAGGAAGGCATCGACCCGATCAGCTTCGGCACGACCGTGGGCGCCGTGATGGAGCTCTACGAGATGGGCGTTCTCACCAAGGAACAGGTCGGCATCGAGGCGAAGTTCGGCTCGGCGCAGGCACTGGCCTTCCTCACCGAGGAAACCATCTACGGCCGCGGCTTCGGCAAGGAAATCGGCCAGGGCTCCAAGCGCCTGACCGCCAAATACGGCCACCCGGACCTGAGCATGAGCTCCAAGGGCCAGGAGTTCCCGGCCTATGACGGCCGTTCCATCCAGGGCATCGGCCTGGCCTATGCCACCAGCAACCGCGGTGGTTGCCACCTGCGGGGCTACACCATCGCCTCGGAAGTGCTGGGCATTCCGGTCAAGACCGACCCGCTGGAGCATGAAGGCAAGCCCGATCTGGTCAAGGCCTTCCAGGACGCCACCGCTGCGTTTGATTCATCGGGTCTGTGCATCTTCACCACCTTTGCCTGGGGCCTGCAGGACCTGGCGCCGCAGATGGCGGCCGCCTGCGACGAGGGCTACACCATCGAGGAACTGGCCAAGATCGGCGAACGCATCTGGAACATGGAGCGGGAGTTCAACAACCGCGCCGGCTTCACCGCCAAGGACGACAGCCTGCCCAAGCGTCTGCTGACCGAAGCGGTCAAGACCGGCCCCTCCAAGGGCAAGGTCAACATGCTGGCCGAGATGATGCCGAAGTACTATGCAGCACGCGGCTGGGATTCGGAAGGCCGCCCGACGGCCGCCACCCGGGAGCGCCTGGGGCTCTGAGCGCGCCCCATCCGCGCACGACAAGAGCGGCTCGCGAGGGCCGCTTTTTTTTGATTCAGGAGAACCGACATGCATCACGTGATTCTTGGCGCCGGCCCGGCCGGTGTCATCGCCGCCGAGACCATCCGCAAACACGCCCCCGCCGACACCATCACGATGGTGGGCGACGAGCAGGAGCCGCCGTACTCGCGCATGGCCATCCCCTACCTGCTGATCGGCAATGTCGGCGAGCGCGGCACCTACCTGCGCAAGAGCCTGACACATTTCGACGACCTGAAGGTGCACATGGTGCATGCCAGGGCGACGGGCGTCGACAGTGCGGCCCGCACCGTGCAGCTTGACAATGGCGTGCAGCTGGTTTTCGACAGGCTGCTGATTGCCACCGGTTCGCACCCGGTGCGCCCGCCGATCCCCGGCATGGACCTGCCCGGCATTCACCCGTGCTGGACCCTGGAAGACGCCCGCGCCATCCTGCAGCGGGCCACCAAGGGCGCCCGGGTGCTGCAGATGGGGGCGGGCTTCATCGGCTGCATCATCATGGAGGCGCTGGCAGCCCGCGGAGTGCGCCTGAGCGTGGTCGAGATGGGAGACCGCATGGTGCCGCGCATGATGGGCCCCACGGCTGGCGGCATGATCAAGGACTGGTGCATGGCCAAGGGCGTACAGGTGTTCACCGGCACCAAGGTCGAGGGCATCGCCAAGGGCTCCGGCGATGCCGCGCTGAGTGTGCGGCTCTCCAGCGGGGAGACACTGGATGTGGACCTCGTCATCAGCGCCACCGGGGTACGACCGGCCATAGGATTCCTCGAGAAATCCGGTGTGCGCTGCCTGCTCGGCGTGCTGACCGACGAACACCTGCAGACCAATGTGCCGGGCATCTACGCCGCAGGCGACTGTGCGGAGGCCTTCGACAAGGTCAGTGGCAAGATGATCGTCAGCGCCATCCAGCCGAATGCGGCCGAGCAGGCGCGCGTGGCAGCGCTCAACATGGTGGGCCAGGTCACCGCGCTCAAGGGTGTCACACAGATCAACGTGCTCGACACGCTGGGCCTGATCTCCAGCAGCTTCGGTGACTGGCAGGGTGTGCCCGGTGGCGAGCATGTCGAGCTGACCGACACGGCTGCCGGCCGCCATCTCAGCCTGCAGTTCAAGGACGATATGCTGGTGGGTTGCAACAGCGTGGGCTGGACCAGCCATGTCGGCGTGATGCGCGGCCTGGTCGAGGGGCAGATCCACCTGGGGCCGTGGAAGGACGTCCTGAAGGCCGATCCCACGCGTCTGGTCGACGCCTACCTGGCCAGCGCCCAGGGGCAGGGCCACTGGAGCGGAGCACAGGACGAGCGGCGCCGCTGAACCCCCGGCAACACCATGAAGATCACGCTCAAGCTGTTTGCCTCGCTGACCGACTACCTGCCCACCGAGCTCAAGTACACCAACATGATGGCGATGGACATCGCCCCGGATGCTGCCATCCTGGACATCATCAAGCCGCTGGCGCTGCCCGAGAAGATGGTGCACCTGGTGCTGGTCAATGGCAAGTACATTCCCCCCGAGCTGCGTGCCAGCCAGACCCTGCAGGAGGGGGACGTGCTGGCCATCTGGCCGCCGATCGCCGGCGGCTGAGACCCTGTCCTGATCCCGCATGCAAGCCTTCTACGTCGAGAGCTTTGACCGCGAGATGGGCTGCACCGAGAAGGAGTGGCTGGGCTGGCTGCCCCGCGCCATCGGTGAGCATCCCTGTCAGCAGATCGCGCAGGCGCTCACCGCACGCATCGGCGAAGGGCAGCTCGTCCTGTCCTGGCGCGTGCTGGAGCCGCGTGCCATCGGCCTGGCCCGCATCCCGCGCCTGCTGGTGAGCTTTCGCTTCAGCGGGCTCGACGACATGCAGCGCTATGTGTTCATGAAGCGCTTCGACCTGTACATGCAGCGCGGCGGCGGCTGAGCGCTGCATCATGGCACGCATCCTGCAATTCCCCTGTTGCAACTGATCGGTTCGGGCACGGTCCCAGCCGTGCCGCAGGCGCTTCGCCACGGGTCTTGTCCGCACGGTCAACGGCGGATACCCGGTGGGCGTTATGCATGCAAGCGGCAAAGCGTGTACCGTAGTCGATCAGGTTTTCTGTTTTGGACAAAACAGGGGGTTCCATGGACGCTATTGGAAATTTCGTCGCCCGGTATGCCCGGACACGCGAGGAAGAACTCTCCATCGACGAGTACCTCGCCGAATGCAAACGCAACCCGCTGGCCTATGCCACAGCCGCCGAACGCATGCTCAAGGCCATCGGCGAGCCGGAGCTGGTCGACACCCGCAACGACCCGCGCCTGTCCCGCCTTTTTTCCAACAAGGTGATCAAGCGGTATCCCGCATTCGCCGAGTTCTACGGCATGGAAGACGCCATCGAGCAGGTGGTGAGTTATTTCCGCCATGCCGCACAGGGCCTGGAGGAACGCAAGCAGATCCTGTATCTGCTCGGGCCGGTGGGTGGCGGCAAGAGCTCGATTGCAGAGCGCCTCAAGCAGCTGATGCAGCAGGTGCCGTTCTATGCGCTCAAGGGCTCGCCGGTGAACGAAACCCCGCTGGGCCTGTTCGACCCCCAGGAGGACGGCCTCATCCTGCAGGAGAACTTCGGCATCTCGCCACGCTACCTGCAGCGCATCCTGTCGCCCTGGGCGGTCAAGCGGCTGGACGAGTTCGGCGGTGATATCCGCCGGTTCCGGGTGGTCAGGCGGTACCCCAGCATCCTCAAGCAGATAGGGGTCGCCAAGACCGAGCCCGGCGACGAGAACAACCAGGACATCAGCTCGCTGGTCGGCAAGGTCGACATCCGCAAGCTCGAGAGCTTCGCGCAGGACGACACCGACGCCTACAGTTATTCGGGCGGCCTGTGCCTGGCCAACCAGGGCCTGCTGGAGTTCGTGGAAATGTTCAAGGCACCGATCAAGGTGCTCCACCCCTTGCTGACCGCCACCCAGGAGGGCAACTACAAGGGCACCGAGGGCTTCGGAGCCATACCCTTCGACGGTGTGGTGCTGGCGCACAGCAACGAGAGCGAGTGGAAGGCCTTTCGCAACAACAAGAACAACGAGGCCTTCCTCGACCGCATCTATATCGTGAAGGTGCCCTACAGCCTGCGGGTGAGCGAAGAGACGCGCATCTACGAGAAGCTCATCCGGGATTCCTCGCTCGGGTCCGCCCGCTGCGCGCCTGGGACGCTCAAGATGATGGCGCAGTTCTCGGTGCTGACGCGCCTGAAGGAACCCGAGAACTCCAGCCTGTTCAGCAAGATGCAGGTCTACGACGGCGAAAGCCTGAAGGACACCGACCCGCGCGCCAAGAGCTTCCAGGAGTACCGCGACTACGCCGGCGTGGACGAAGGCATGAGCGGCGTGTCCACGCGGTTTGCGTTCAAGATCCTGTCCAAGGTGTTCAACTTCGACAGCGCCGAAGTGGCTGCCAACCCGGTGCACCTGATGTACGTGCTGGAGCAGCAGATCGGCCGCGAGCAGTTCCCGGCCGAACTGGAGACCCGCTACATCGGCTTCATCAAGGAGCACCTGGCGCCGCGGTATGCCGAGTTCATCGGCAAGGAGATCCAGACCGCCTACCTGGAGAGCTACAGCGAATACGGCCAGAACATCTTCGACCGCTACGTCACCTACGCCGACTACTGGATCCAGGACAACGAATACCGGGACACCGACACCGGTGAGGTGTTCGACCGCGTCGCACTCAACGCCGAACTGGAGAAGATCGAGAAGCCTGCCGGCATCGCCAACCCGAAGGATTTCCGCAACGAGATCGTCAACTTCGTGCTGCGCGCGCGCGCCAGCAACCAGGGCCGCAACCCCAACTGGACCAGTTACGAGAAGCTGCGCCTGGTGATCGAGAAGAAGATGTTCTCCAACACCGAGGAACTGTTGCCGGTGATCAGCTTCAATGCCAAGGCCAGCGCCGACGAGGCCAAGAAACACGAGGACTTCGTCACGCGCATGGTCGCCAAGGGCTACACCGCGCGGCAGGTGCGCCTGCTGTGCGAGTGGTACCTGCGCGTACGCAAGAGCTCCTGACCCGCCGGGAGCTGTATGGCGCTGCAGATCATCGACCGTCGCCTGTCGGGCAAGAACAAGTCGATCGGCAACCGCGAGCGGTTCCTGCGCCGCTACAAGGAACAGGTGCGCGATGCCGTGCGGCGCGCCATCGACAGCCGCGGCATCCGCGACATCGAGCGCCCCGAGAGCATCACCATTCCACGCAGGGACATCAGCGAGCCGCTCTTCCAGCATGGCCGCGGTGGCGCGCGCGACACCGTGCATCCTGGCAACACCGAGTACCTTCAGGGTGACAGGATCGCCCGGCCGCCCGGCGGCGCAGGCGGCTCGGACAGCGCACAGGCCAGCGACTCGGGCGAGGGCGACGATGACTTCTCGTTCACTCTGAGCAAGGAAGAGTTCATGCAGCTCTTCTTCGAGGACCTGGCCCTGCCGCACCTGCTGCGCACGCAGATCGGCGACAACCCGGAATGGAAGTCGCACCGGGCCGGCTTCACGCACGACGGCACCCCGAACAACCTGTCCATCGTGCGCTCGATGCGCGGCGCCCTCGGGCGGCGCATCGCGGTCGGGCATGCGCCGCGGCGCGCACTCGAGCAGGCGCGCGCACAGTTGCAGACGATGGAGCAGGCTGCACCGCAGGGCGACGCCGACCGGGCCAGGATGCTGGCGCTGCTGGAAGAGATCCGCCTGCTGGAGCAGCGCATTGGCCGCATTCCCTACCTCGACCCCATCGACCTGCGTTTCCGCAACCGGGTGCGTGTGGCGGTTCCCAGCAGCAAGGCGGTGATGTTCTGCCTGATGGATGTCTCCGGTTCGATGGACCAGGCCCGCAAGGACCTGGCCAAGCGCTTCTTCATACTGCTCTACCTGTTCCTCACGCGGCACTACGAGAAGATCGACATTGTCTTCATCCGCCACCACACGCAGGCCCAGGAGGTGGACGAGGAGGGCTTCTTCCACTCGACCGAGACCGGGGGTACGGTCGTCAGCAGCGCGCTGGTGCTGATGCGCCAGATCATCGTCGCGCGCTACCCCACCAGCGAGTGGAACATCTACGGCGCGCAGGCCAGCGACGGCGACAACTACAGCAACGACAGCACGCGGTGCCGCGAGCTGCTGGCCGATGGCATCCTGCCGCTGGTACGTTATTTTGCCTATGTGCAGGTGGTCGAGGACGAGCAGAACCTGTGGACCGAATACCAGCAGCTGGCCGGCGAGCATGCCAATTTCGCGCTGCGCAAGGTCACGTCGCCGGACCAGATCTACCCGGTGTTCCGCAACCTGTTCCGCAAGCAGGGGGCCAGCACATGGGCCTGAGCGCACCACGGCCTGCGCCAGCGCGTGCCGCCGAACCGCTGCCAGCTGCCAGCGACTGGAGCTTCGAGCTCATCGAGCGCTACCACGAGGTGATCCGCCAGGCGGCCGAGCGCCATGGGCTGGACACCTATCCGAACCAGCTGGAGATCATCAGCGCCGAGCAGATGATGGATGCCTACGCGTCGGTGGGCATGCCCGTCAACTACCGCCACTGGAGCTATGGCAAGGAGTTCATCGCCACCGAGAAGCGCTACCGCCGTGGCCACATGGGCCTGGCCTACGAGATCGTCATCAACTCCAACCCCTGCATCAGCTACCTGATGGAGGAAAACACCACCGTCATGCAGGCGCTGGTGATTGCACATGCGGCCTACGGGCACAACAGCTTCTTCAAGGGCAACTACCTGTTCCGCATGTGGACCGACGCCTCGTCCATCATCGACTACCTGGTGTATGCGCGCAACTACGTGGCCGAATGCGAGGAGCGCCACGGCCTGGAGGCCGTCGAAACGCTGCTCGACTCCTGCCATGCGCTGGCGAACTTCGGGGTCGACCGTTACCGGCGGCCGAGCCGCCGCACGCTGGCCCAGGAGATGGCCGAGCGCCAGGCCCGCGAGGCGCATGCGCAGCAGCAGGTCAATGACCTCTGGCGCACGGTGCCGGTACGCGGCGAAAAGGCCGAGGCGGCACCGGCGACCCAGCGTTTTCCGGCAGAGCCGCAGGAGAACCTGCTGTACTTCTTCGAGAAAAGCGCTCCGCTGCTCGAGCCCTGGCAGCGCGAGATCGTGCGCATCGTGCGCAAGGTGGCGCAGTACTTTTACCCGCAACGCCAGACCCAGGTGATGAACGAGGGCTGGGCCACCTTCTGGCACCACCGGCTGCTCAACAGCCTGTACGACGAAGGGCGCCTGAGCGACGGCGCCATGCTCGAGTGGATGACCTCGCACACCAACGTGATCTTCCAGCCGCCGGCGAACCACCCGGCCTATGCCGGCATCAACCCCTATGCGCTCGGATTCGCGATGTACACCGACCTGCGGCGCATCTGCGAACAGCCCACCGACGAAGACCGCCTGTGGTTCCCCGACATCGCCGGCGGGCCCTGGTTGCCGACGCTCGACCATGCCATGCGCAACTACAAGGACGAAAGCTTCATCGGCCAGTTCCTCAGCCCGCGCCTCATGCGCGAGATGCGGCTGTTCGCCATCCATGACGATGACCGCAAGAGTGAACTGCAGGTGTCGGCCATCCATGACACGGCGGGCTATCGGCAACTGCGCCAGAGTCTGTCGCAGCAGTACGACCTGGGCACCCGGGAGCCCAACATCCAGGTCTGGAACGTGAACCTTCGCGGCGACCGCAACCTGACCCTGCGACACACCCAGTACCGGGACCGGCCGCTGGCCGAGTCGACCATCGAGGTCCTGCGGCATGTGGCGCGCCTGTGGGGCTTTGGCGTGACCCTGGAGAGTGTCGACAACGCAGGCTCCGTCACGCGGCGCTGGACGGTCGGCGCGCTGGCCTGAATCGGCGGGATCCCACTGGCATGCAGCTTGCATAGACAGGCTGCGCAACATCCCGGTTTGTTGCATATACTGCAGCTGAACCGCGTGCAATTTGTCCCTCCTCAGCCAGCACACAGGAAAATGACATGAGAAGGTTTCTCACCATGCTGACGGGCCTCGTCACGGCTGTGGCGCTGCTGGCGCCGGCAGCCTCGTTGGCCCAGAGCAAATCCAGGCTGACCCAGATCCTCGAGCGCGGCACCCTGCGGGTGGGCACCACCGGCGACTTCAACCCGATGTCCGTCAAGGACACCGCCACCAACACGTTCACCGGCTTCGACGTGGAAGCCATGACCCAGCTGGCGGCCGACATGGGCGTCAAGGTCGAGTTCGTCCCGGCCGAGTGGGCCACGCTGGTCAACGGCATCGTGTCGGACCGCTTCGACATCTTCTGCGGCGCTTCGCTGAGCATGGCACGCGCCCGTTTTCCGCAGGCCAGCATCCGTGCGGTCGAGGCCAAGTGGCTGACTACCAAAATATAGCAGCCTGGGGCTGCCCGCTGATGGCCGTCGGGCTGCTGGCCGGCTGCGGCGATGGCGAGGGGTCATCCGGCTCGGGCTACGCCTGGGGCTGGGACATCCTCAACCCTTTCCAGGCGAAGGGGCTGTCCAACCTGCAGTTTCTGGTGGGTGGCCTGGGGGCCACCGTCGTGGTGCCCCTGTGCGCGATCTTCCTGCCGGTGATCCTGGGTGCGCTGGTCGCGGTTGCCGGTCTCTCCAAGTTCCGCTCCCTGCAACGCGCCAGCCGCTTCTATGTCGAGCTGTTCCTATCGATCCCCTTGCTGGTGCTCCGTCTGGAGCGCCGCATGGCCACTGCCCACTGACGCCCGATGGTCCTGCAGCACAGCACCTGGCCCGAGGTCGAAGCCTATCTGAGGCGGTCCCGGGGCATCCTGATTCCGCTGGGCTCGACCGAGCAGCATGGTCCGACCGGCCTGATCGGCACCGACAGCATCACTGCAGAGGCGGTGGCGCGTGAGGCCGGTGCGCTGGCGGATGCCCTGGTCGGCCCGACGCTGTCCCTGGGGCCGGCGCAGTTCAACCTCGGTTTCCCCGGCACGGTGTGCCTGCGTCCGACCACGCTGATCCAGGTGCTGGTCGATTACGTGCAGTCCCTGGTCCGGGGCGGTTTCCGGCAGTTCTATCTGCTCAATGGGCATGGCGGCAACCTGGCGCCTGCCTGGTGCGCCATTCAGGAACTGCATGCGGACCGCAGTCTGTGTGGACCAGGCGGCGAATCCCTCGACTTCCGGCTGCGCAGCTGGTGGGACCTGCCAGAGGTCAATGCACTGCGCCAGCAGCTGTATGGGGCCGGTGAGGGCATGCATGCCACGCCCTCCGAGATCGCGATCACGCAGCACGTGTTGCCCCATCAGCGGCGGCCGGACGATCTGGCGCCACCGCCTGCGCTGTCGCCGGCGTTCCTGAAGTTCCATGCGGGTGACAACCATCTGGATGCCGACGCCCATCGCGCCCAGTTCCCCGATGGCCGGGTCGGTTCGCATTCCGGCCTAGCGCAGCCGGAGCACGGCCAGGCTCTGCTGCAGGCGGCAGGGCAGTCGGCTGCCCGGGACTATGCCGCGTTCCTCGCGGGGGACCCGGCATGATGATCTTCCATGCGACGGCACTGTCGAGTTACAGCGCCAAGGTGCGCATTGTCCTGTGCGTCAAGGGCGTGCCGCATGAGGAGCGCGCACCCGCCGGTGGTTACCGCTCACCGGAGTACCGGGCCATCGTGCCCATGGGAACCTTGCCCGCGCTGCAGCAGGGGGACTGGGTGCTCTCCGAGTCGGAGGTGATCAACGAGTATCTGGAGGAGCGCTTTCCCCAGCCCGCCATGCTGCCCCAGGACTTGCATCTGCGGGCCCGGGTGCGTTTCCTGTGCCGCTTCCATGATCTGTATCTGGAGCCCCGGGTGCGTGCCCTGTTCGCCCACGTCAAGCCCGCCCAGCGCCAGCCGGACCAGGTGCGGGCCCTGCACCAGGACATCACCCAGCGCGTCAATCAGCTGGCCTCCTGGGTACAGCCCGGCCCCTTCCTTCTCACGCCCGCCATCAGCCTGGCCGATTGCGGACCGCTGGTGACCTTGCCCCTGGCCACGGCGGTACTGGCCGCCTGCGGTCAGCCTTTGCAACTGCCCGCTCACCTGCAGACCTGGCTGGACCGGGCGGCAGCACACCCCGCCGTGCAGCAGGCCCTGTTGCCCTGGCGCAGCGCCACGGACGACTGGCTGCAAGCCGCCACGACCTGATTCGATCCACCCCCACGAGGACGACATGCCCACTCCATCCGCCCGTACCCCTCTGGCCGATCCGGCCTGGCGCTACATTGAAAAACTGTCGCTGGAGGAGTTCTCCCGCGAGGACTGGCAGCTCTTGAACGCGCAGCGCGGCGCCTATTTGGCGCGCCTGCAGGCGGATCAGGCCCTGCGCCTGCTCAGCGCCAGTGCGAACGACCCGGCCTTCGGCTATCTGGTCAACAACTACCGCCACAGCCTGCAGTCGGCCACCATGATGCTGCGTGATGGCCGTTCCGAGGAGGACGTGGTGGTCGCCTTGCTGCATGACATAGGCTTCATCACCTGTCCGCTGATGCATGGCGATTTTGCGGCGGCCCTGATGGGCGCCTATGTCTCGGAGCGCAACCACTGGATGCTGCGTCACCACGCGGTGTTCCAGAACCTGCATTCGCCCAACATGCCGGGCGTGGACCCGCACGAACGCGAACGCTGGCGCGGCAACCCGCACTTCGACTGGGCGGCCGAGTTTGTCGACCGTTACGACCAGGCCGCTTGCGACCCGAGTTACCCCTGCGAACCCCTGGACACCTTCGTGCCCATGGTGCATCGCATCTTTTCCCGACCACCGGTAGACCGGCGGTCGATCAACCTCTACAAGGAAACACCATGAGCGCAGCCTGGATCCACATGATTCCCCTGGAAGAAGCCACGGGAAAACTCAAGGAGATGTACGACCTGGCCCTGACACCCAGCGGCACGGTCGACAACGTGATGCGTGCGCACAGCCTGCGCCCACACACCATGCAGGGCCACCTGGTGCTGTACCGCAGCGTGCTGCACAACCCGGACAACACGCTGCCGTTCTGGTTTCTGGAGGTGGTGGCGTCCTACGTCAGCATGACCAACCGCTGCGATTACAGCCTCACGCATCATTTTGCGAACGCCCGTCGGCTCATGAACGACCCGGAACGCTCCAAACTGGTGTGGGATGCACTGCAAAGTGCACAACCCGAGAAAGCCTTCTCGGGCAAGCAACTGGCTTTCCTGAACTACGCACGCAAGCTCACGGCCCATGTGGGCGACATGAACAAGGCCGACTGGGAGGCCCTGCGCGCCGCAGGCTGCGAAGACGCGGAGATCCTCGAGGTGAACCAGGTCTGCGCATACTTCAACTACTCGAACCGGCTGCTCAACGGCCTGGGCGTCACCACCGAAGGGGACGTGGTGGGCTACTACAAGGAGCCGGACGCCAGCTGAGGCTGCGCCTGGTCTTGCGTCGCCCCAGGGCTGCGTATTTGCTCTCGCGTCGCCCCAGGCCTGTGGTGGTTTGTCGTTGCGTCTCCCCAGGCCTGTGGTGGTTTGTCGTTGCGTCGCCCCAGGCCTGTGGGGGCCGGGTGCGGCGCTTCGGTGGGGCGGTCGTGCGCTGAACGCGCCGACTGCGCT